>Ga0315320_10002004_pt1 | contig 16853 bp, 12 predicted proteins | sample M140m21515metaG_FD_203458 | JGI IMG/M metagenome (GOLD analysis project Ga0315320, IMG submission 203458) | Ammonia-oxidizing marine archaeal communities from Monterey Bay, California, United States - M1 40m 21515 | ecosystem: Environmental > Aquatic > Marine > Coastal | place: USA: California... | reverse complement strand
GAAACCAACAACAACGATCCGTGTTGTGCGATGTCCGGATACGCATTTCAGGGCTTTAATATGGAACAGCTTGACGACGAGAACAGCATGTACACTGTATTCGTCCCAACGCAAGAAGCCGTTGAGGGTGTGCTCGAATTGTTGAACTTGAACATGTGGGATGGCCTCAACTTTTCCGACATGGTTCCGGCACTGAACTACCACATCGTGCCAGGCACATACATGGCTGCGGATTTGGAGGATGGTATGTCTTTGTTAACCCTGGAAGGCCAAAGCCTAATTGTTTCAATTGGAAGTGGCGTGAGGGTTGATGAGGCCAATGTTATTCAAACCGATATTATCGCCGACAACGGCGTCATTCATGTCATCGATGCAACATTAGCGCCCGCTGGATATCCTGAAGCAACGGTTGTGCAAGTCGTTGTCCAAAGTGATGACCACACTTCTTTTGCGCAAGGAATCACGAATGCCTATCTCACGGACTACCTTTCTGCTCAAGCATTGGAAGCTGACGATGATAACAACGGCGATCCTCTTCCGGGTCCATTCACCGTTTTTGCACCCACGGATGATGCAATCAATACGTTTGCTGCGACTTACGGTTATGTTGACGCACAATCGTTTTTGACGTCACAATACGTGGATGAATTCATAGAACGCCATATCGTTATAGGCAACTACATGAGCACCGATTTGAGTGATGGCCAAACCTTGACATCTTTGTCGGGAGAACCTGTGACCCTTTCCATCGGTGTGGACGGGATACAAGCTTCAGGCGCTGAAGTAGAAGTTGCCGATCTCTTGGCGTACAATGGCGTGGTGCATTCCATTGGTTCAGTATTGCCATTCGATATCCCAACAGTGGAAGGAACTTGTGGAACTTGGACCATCAACTTGTACAATGCGAGTGATTGGGAAGATTGGGGTGGATCTACCGTGGACATATACGTCGATGGCATCATGATTGCCTCTGAAACCAACAACGAGCTGGCAATTGATGAAGACTTTAATGGAATTCCTGAAGCACTTGGAACGAGTACGTTCTCGTTCGCTGTAAACGAAGGTTCCGTTATCGATGTCCTCTTCACGGATACTAACGGATCTGGATGGCCTTCTTATGAAGTTCTAGATGAAAATGGGAATGTGCTTTTTGAAACAGTAGACGACACGAACTTTGGAGCGGGAAGCGTATTTGGCTTGAAACCGTGTGACACTGATTTTTCGTGTGGCTACGTAGAGATCCTCTTCATCGATGAATCCCAAGAAGGATGGATCGGAGGTGCTCTTGAAGTCTTTTCTTACGAATATGGAATGTACGCCACTATTGATTTTAATCCTTTCGGCACGTACGCCCCTAGTTTCCAATCATTTTGGCAAAGGAAAGCTTTTGTTCCTGTAAACACAGGTGAAATTGGCTTTGCTGTTTTGCAGCCCTTGATTAATGCAGAAGCCTGCGGTTATTCTGTGTACGGTCCGAGTGGCGAATTGCTCGTGGATCAATCGTCTGAATTCCTGGCCCCTGAAAGCGTAGAAGGCATAGCTGCCTGCGCTGTAGGTGATGATGCTCAATGCAATGCGGAATTTCAGGTGGCTCAAGCCACAACGCCAAACGGGACGCCCATTGCTGGAGCGGTGGATGTGATCATTTTTGATTACAACATCAACGCGACGTATGCTTGGGATTTCGGAGACGAAGGAACCAGCGATGACCCTTTCCCCATCCACGCATACAATACAGATGGTCCTTACACCTTGTGTCTGACTGTCACGGACGCGGATGCCGGTTGCAGTGAGACCTACTGCGAGGCGATTTCAGTAGATTCTCTGGGTTTGTTGGAAGGCTTTATAGATGGATTCGTTATCACAGTCATCAATGGAGGTGAGAGTGGATCCGCTAATGCTGTGGGAGAGTTGAATGCATATTTCTCGCAAGCAAAGATTTACCCAAACCCAGCGGCAGATTGGCTGGCGATCAGCGGTTGTGATCCCAATTTGGTGTGGACAGCGAGCCTTATTAACCTCACAGGACAAGTTGTCAAAAAATACAATGGTACGGGCGCTTCTTCACTGGACGTGTCGGATATCACTTCCGGTCTGTATCAGTTGCAATTCACCCATGAAAATAGCACAACGAAGACGTTCCGTGTTGTGATTGAATAAATCGATTCCCACTTTTTGGTTGAAATCCTCCAGTATCTTATGTATGCTGGAGGATTTTTCTTTTAAAACTGTGTATCAGGGACTTGATTCTCTGTAGTCAGATCGGAAATCCTAGATAAGAGTTAGTCATTGATTATGTTTAATCTCTTCAGATTCTTTAAACAAAACATTCACAATCTTAATGAATTGAAAAGGTCTGATTTAATGGCGTAACAATATTTATAATCGGTCTGTTTTCCTGAAACAAATCAATTCTCAAACCCTTGTAAAAAAAGTCTTCAGTAATTGGCAATGCGTCCAATAAATGAGTATTGTCTCCAAACCCCTCTGGACACTCTTCAAGACCTATGACATAGCTTACTTTTCCAGAGCTAAGATTGAAATCAACTTCTGTCTTGGTGTCACATAATGCCCCCGAATAAGAATAATATGAAGTAAGTATAAATGTGTCTTGACTTAAACAATAAGTTTGATTTACAGACCACCTCCATCTACTTCCGCCTTCATGAGAAATGTTAATCTCATTGTCGTCTATGTATGCTGCTTGAAAGGGATCTCCGTTTATACCTCCTTCATCTGTACCTAAAATAACAGTACTTGATTTCTTCCACACATACCAAGAGTCATCAGACATCTTTAAAATGAGAAGATCTCTTGGCGTGTTAAATTCGGAAGTGTCTAAACGATTGACAATGAGCATCAACTCCAAATTATCATCCCCATCAAGATCTCCGTATGCGTGTTCAATTATTTTAGAATAAACGTCTAGATCAAGCGCTTTAATGTCATTAATTTCTATAGTTTGGCCGAAGCCTAATACTCCAGGAAAAGAAAAAAAGATGATTAGTTTTCTCATAATATCAAGTCTCTTATAGACATACATTGGAGATCGGGAAACTATTTCTTCAGTGAAATACGTCCGTCCTTGTCCAGAACCAATCCGATCTCACCGAGATCCGTAGCAATGAGATCTTGAATCGTTAGCAAGGCTTGTTGGGTATCGTCGATGACAGGAATCCCTTCACCAATCAATTTAACCGACACTATTTTCCCATCTACAAAGTCTCCATTTTCATCGACATTAATGTTTAAAAGAGGAGAGATTCCCTTTTTTCCTTGAAGATTAAATCTGGCATAAGTTGAAAAATTTCCAAGGCTGTATGCGATAAATTTGTTTTTATACAAATCGATTGCTCTCGTTACATGGGGTCCGTGACCGAGAATAACATCTGCACCGGCATCGATCATATCTCTTGCAAACTGATATGGATTGCCACGATCCTCTCCCAGATAAATCTCGGTTTGTTTTGTGATGTGCTGGTGCGCTAAACCTTCGCCACCTCCATGAAATGAAACAACCACGACATCCACTTTTGATTCTAAATCTTGAACGATTTTTTTTGCGACAGCCAAATCATTTATGCTTACCGTCCCTCGGTTTGGAGAGAACGCACAAAACCCGATTGTCAAATCATGTACCTCAAAGATCGTTGTGGGATAATCCGTCACACCGGCAAAATGGATTCCGGCATCTTGAAGCAATTTTGTCGTATTTCGGATGCCAACTTCCCCAAAATCATTGATGTGATTGTTCGCGATACTTAACAAATCAAAACCTGCATCTTTAAAATGTGCGACATAGTGATCTGGCATTTTAAAGGCATAACAGTTCTTCGGATTCTGGCATTTTTTTGTTGTGGGATAATCCCCTGTAAGAATCACCCCCTCTAAATTTCCAAATGTGACATTTGCATCTGACAATTGCGTTTTTATTTGGCTAAAAATCTCCGCACCATCTCGGGGAGGCAAGTAAGCATCCGAAGGGAAGTTCGTGCCTATCATCAGATCTCCCACAGCCACAATTGAAAGATTCGTTGTTGTCGAATCCTGAGCGCTTAAGGTGATTGGGCTGAGTAAAAGGAAACTTAGTGCGAGAATGATTTGGTGCTGAAAAAAGCTAAAAAAGTGTTTCAGACTTACATGTGGGGTCAAATGAGAACGCATTGTCAATGGGCTAGCCGATATGTGTAAACACAAACATAATCAAAATTAACAGATCGCATAAAAGCGATATCCACCATTAGATTAAAAACAGAAAGTTCATTAAAGGTGGAAGGGTAAGTAAAACCAAACCATCTGTTGGGTATTATTGTCTTTCATGAAACAACGTCAACCTAATCTGAAAAGCTCAAAACTGCTTGCCTACATTCGTTTGGTGCTGATCATGCTCACTGTCTCATTGCTCGTATCCTTGAGTATTGTTCTAAGAATTGTTTTCTTTTTTCTTCCACAACACTTCTTCTTAAGATACAATGTAAGACTCATTATTTATCCATTTTCACGTCTTCTGATGAGGATTGTAGGTGTCCGCTTAACGGTCAAAGGCAAGATCTCAAAATCGAATTTACTCATCGTTAGTAACCACCAGGGAATCATTGATTCTCTGCTTCACATGGCGCTTTCACCGTGTATGGTGATCTCAAATACTGATATCAAAAGCATGAAAATAATAGGGAAGGTCATGGGATTATTGGGGTTTGTCTTTGTAGACAGATCGAGAAGAAAATCCATTCAAGAATTGCTGGACCCCACCATTCTCATGATTACAAAGTCTCAAGTCAACATGAGTTTTTTCCCTGAAGGAAAGTCAAATGATGGTGTCGAAATACATCCGTTCAAGACCCCCTTTTTTAAAATTGCGATCGACTCACATTCAGGGGTTCAGCCTTTGGCTTTCAGATGGACTCATGCAAATGGGAGCGCCCTGACTCAAGAACAATTGAGGTTCTTTACATACTTCGTCACTGACGGCTCTATTGTATTGCACCTCATTAATATCTTAGGATTGAGAAAAAAGAGGCTTAGTGTAAAAGTGTTGGATACGATTTCCCCAGAAGAAATCAGCAAAAACAGCTGGGATAGAAAGGATGTGTCGCAACAATCGGAAGCAAGTGTTCGGGCAGCGATGGCTGAAGAAGCCTGGTGAAACTTGCGCCGGATAAAAACCTTGGGTGGTGCGCACCTAGTCCAAAGGAGGGGATTGATCTGCTTGAAAGACAATGCTAATTGAATTGACACAATGTCTCGTGTTTTTTTCGGTAAGCTGCTCTCCTTCAAAAACATGACCTAAATGACCAAGACACTTGGCACAGGTAATTTCTGTTCTTATCATTCCTCCGCTGCCATCTCTCACTCTGGTGATTGCGCCCTCTATTTCATCGTCAAAAGAAGGCCAGCCACAACCAGATTTAAATTTATCTGTCGATTTGTATAAAGGAGTGCCGCATGCTTTACACACATAAGTGCCGTGTTCATAATGGTCGCAATATTCCCCAGAAAAGGGGTACTCTGTTCCCTTGTCTACAATCACTCTTTTTTCTTCGGAATTCAATCCTTTAAAAAAATCTTTTTTAATCTCCATGTCAGTTTGAGCTAGCAAATTAATTGAAATAAAGCCTGCGAAAAAAATACCAATACATCTCATAAGGTCAGAACGTTTGAAATTTAAGGATGTTATAATCACACAATAAAAGTAGATCTAATTGTCTCTCTGAAATCACAAAGGTTTGTAATTAGGCGTCTTTACATCCGAATGAACTGACCGACTTTTCACTCAGCAATTTGGATTGACTGTGCTGAGCTTAGTGACAGAAAAAATGCCTGATTTTCTTATAATCGAAAAGCTGATGACGTAAGGGAAACAACTTGGTTCATGGACGAAAAATATCTCTCCATAGCTTTCGAAGTCAGTGTTTGATATGATTTCTACTGACCGTGAAATTCTCGTGCTGCCTTCATAAGAAAGGACTGGTAGATCATCAAAGGGAACTCGAAAAGCGGAGGATGGAGGGAATTCAATGAGTTCCCCAACAAAATGTAAGTCGGAAGAATCTAAGATTGACATGTCAAACACCCCTAAAAAATCTTGCGAGGTATATGGAGAAACGACATAGTCTCCACTGTCGAGCACCAAGGTCGCGGTCAGTGTGACAAAGGAGGCCGATATTTGATCCAAAGAAAGGGCGAGGTCAAAGGGTGGGGTATCCTTTTTAAGCGCATTTAAAAAGTTGAGTTCAGTCGGCGTATTCCGCAGAGATGATTTGTTTTTTTGGACGCCGACCTGACTTGGATTGTCCGAAGTGCAACCAAGAAATATAATTAGTCCCAGCAGCAGGATCGCGTATCTCATTGTTTCAATGTAACTAAAATGAGATGAAGTTAAGATACAAATAAGAGAAACCGATAGAAGTTTGGCTTTGGTCTACAGGTTGTATACCTTTAATGGGCGCAGAAAATTGCGCCATCATGCTCCAAACGCTTCACAATAAATGAACATCACTGTTGTCCTTCTTGCTGTAATTATACTGCTTGTTTTTGCAAATTTAATGATACTGCTCAAACAAAATAAAAGCATTGATCCTACTGAGAAGTTGGTGGATATTTCGCGTTCTATTTCCAAGTTTGACGAAACCTTGAAAGATGAATTTCAAAGAAACCGAAAAGAAAGCGGAGAAGTTGCAAAGGCAAGCCGAGAGGAACTCGCTGCAAATCTGAATGCTTTTTCTGAAACAAATAAGGAAAACAACAAAAGTCTAAATGAACTTGTTCGCCAAAAGTTTAGCGACTTCAGTAAACAACAAACCGACATTAAGGACACGATAGAAAAGAACCTTAAGACGATTCGTGAAGACAATTCGCAGCAACTTAGCGAGATGCGGAAAACGGTTGATGAGAAGCTGCAAACAACGCTTGAGAAACGATTGGGAGAATCCTTTAAACAAGTCAGTGAAAGGTTGGAAATCGTTCACAAAGGACTCGGGGAAATGCAAAACATTGCCAAAGGTGTGGGTGATTTGAAAAAGGTGCTGTCAAACGTTAAAACCCGGGGTGTGTTGGGCGAGTATCAACTTGAAAACATTCTCGAACAGATATTAACCCCCGACCAGTATTCAAAAAATGTGGCGACCAAGAAAGGCAGTCAAGCCCATGTCGAATTTGCCATTAAACTTCCTGGACAAGATCAAGGTGATGACGTTTGGCTTCCAGTTGATTCAAAATTCCCTATTGAGAATTACGACAGGCTTTTGAATGCTTATGAAGACGGAGAAAAAGACACAATAGAGCTGGCTCAGAGAGGCCTCATAAAAACCATTGAATCTTTTGCAAAAGACATCAGTGAGAAATACATAGACCCACCCCATACGACAGATTTTGGAATCATGTTTCTGCCTGTAGAAAGTTTATACGCCGAGGTCCTTAGGCATCCTGGACTTTTCGAAATACTGCAGAGGAAATACCGCATCACGGTCACCGGGCCCACAACGCTTTCTGCGCTTCTGAACAGCTTACAAATGGGATTCCGAACCCTGGCTGTACAGAAAAGAAGCAGTGAAGTTTGGAAAACATTGGAGGCCGTTAAAACGGAGTTTAATAAATTCTCGGGCCAACTCGAAAAAGTGGATGATCAGTTGAGTAAAGCGTCAAAGTCTTTGTACGATTTGCGAAATACGAGAACGAATGTGATGACTCGAAAACTCAAGGAGATTGCCACACTTGACAAAGTAGAGGCATCAGATTTCCTTGAAATCTCCACTGATGAAGATGCCATCGAGGACGTCGAAGAATAGGATTGAAGCTAATTCCGTATCTTTAACCAATGGCAATCAATGACAATATGAGATCGGTTCAAGCTATATATTTTGTCCTCATTGCTCTTTTCGGGGGATTATGCAGCCTCTCTTGTTTCGCCCAAAACCCGACTTATACGGTTCTCACAACCTCGGCTGAGGCTGCCCCAGGAGCCGTTATAATGGCCCCCGTTCAATCCGCAAACCAAATATACCTCTGCGCATTCGATGAAGATGCAAATCTGGTTTTTAACAGCCATTCCCCTGTGCGCGGTTTTATTTTTGAGCCTTGGGGGGATGATGAATTTGTATTTTACAATTATTCCATACGCAAATGGGTCACCGTCGACCACAACCTCACGCCTACTGACACTTTGGGTCTGAGTATGATCCCCGAAACGGACTATCATGACGTGCATAGGTTTGACGATGGGTCGTATCTGTTTGTCGTGAATGATTTCGTAAGCATGGACTTGACCAGTTATGGAGGAGTTGAAGACGCGGAAGTCATCCAGCCTCTTATGATACACATGGATGTGGACGAAAATATTTTACGAGAATGGCATGGGTTAGACCACATCCCCGTTACCGCGTTTGATAATCTCAGTTTTCCACTCGTAGATTATCTTCATTGGAATGCGTTTGATGTTGATGCTGACGGTGGGTTATTAATGAGCTTCCGAAACATCAGCACGCTCGTGAGGCTCAACCCCACCGACTGGTCCATCGATTGGCAACTAGGTGCATATGGAAACAATTTTCAGATAGATGATCCCGATTGGGGAAGTTTTTTAAAGCAGCACGATGTCAATGAAATCGGGGGGAATCGCATCCTCCTATTCGACAATAATGTCACCTCGGGCAACCAGCCTGGGTATTCTAGAGTCGTAGAATATGAACTCGATACCATCGCAATGACTGCGACAAGGGTTTGGTCATACTCGCACCCCAACGAAATATATTCCCCTGCTCAGGGCAGTGTTGAACGTCTGGAAAATGGAAACACACTCATCGCATGGGGCAATGCAAACGCAGGTCAGGGAGTAGGGACATTGGTTACTGAGATAAACAATCAGGGAGAAATTGTTTGGGAAATTCAACTCGGAGAATATTTCACCGTGTATCGGGCGCGAAAAATACCTATGTCGGACATTGAAGGATGCCGTGATATCAACGCTTTAAACTACGACAACGGTGTATTGGTCGATGACGGGTCTTGTTATTTCGGTGTGGATGAAGATGGCGATGGAATGTTAGATTCTGAAGGAGATTGCGACGATAGTGACGCTTCTATTTACCTCGGGGCTCCAGAAATTCCAAACGACGGCGTGGACCAAAACTGTGATGGATCAGATTTTATTTTCATTCCCGATTGTAACAATTCAGAAGCTATAAACTTCAATCCAGCAGCCACCGTTGACGATGGATCATGTTTATTTCTTGTCGTCCTTAGGGTCGATATGTTCGCACACGGAGGATCGGCGTCACTCTTAACAGAACAAGGTGTGATCCCAGGAGCGCACGTAAGTTACGGGGTGTATAAATTTGAAATTCAGGCATCAGAAGGCGCATTAGTGTATCGATATATGGATGAAAATTCTGTCCAGGAGCTCAGCGAAAGATCGATATTCATTAGCGAACCAATGTCTCTAGACGTTGTGTGTTTTAACAGCCTGGAAAGTTGCCTCGGCTGTACAAATCCCGAGTTTACAGAATTCAATCCATATGCGGTTTCAGACGATTTGATGTGTCAAATGGATGCCCTGATGGGGTGCACGTATGACGAGGCCCTAAACTTCGATTCAACTGCAAATCTTGATGATGGAACCTGTGTGTTTGCTGAAGTTTGCGACGACAATTGTCCGGGAGATTTCAATCTCGACGGAACGATAGGCACTGATGACCTTCTTATTTTCTTAATGAATTGGGGAACAATATGCTTTTAAAAAGTTTTTGAAGCAACCCATTTCTTTGCGCTTTCGTTAGGATATTGACCCCCTCTCTTGTTATATTATTAGATTATGTATACTTCTATGATTAGACGACTCTTACCCGCTTTCACCCTTTTATTTGCTCTTTTATTTGCACCATGTGGTTTTGCTTGGGGTCAAACAGCACCGCCTACAGATATTCACCTTTCTGAGCTCCAAAGCTGGTTGCAAACAAATTGGTTCAATGGATACCACAGCAGCCTCGGATACAATGAAGCGAGGAGACAGATGTATGGTTATGTTGATATTGATGCAGGCCAAATTGAGTGCGTTTACACCGGTTTTACACAGTCTGGTGGATATGTAACCTACCCAAATCCGATTAACGCAGAGCATTTGGTTCCCCAGAGTTTTTTCGGATCATCAGAGCCAATGAAGTCTGACATTCATATCCTTAAGCCTTGTCATGGGTCTGCAAATAGTGCAAGAGGTAACAATCCATACAATGAAGTATCCGATGGGCAAGCCCAGTGGTATGGCGCTGTAAACAATGCATACACTTCACAGGGCAGTGTCCCAAGTAACCATGAAGTGTGGTCTGAAAGCTCTGGTGGAAATTGGGAGCCTAGAGAAGATCGCAAAGGCGACGTTGCGCGTGCGGCTTTCTACTTCTACACCATGTACCCAGATGCCGCAGGATCAATTACCCAGATGGGGCCTACGGCCACTTTATATCAATGGCATCTCAATGATCCCGCAGACGCAACTGAAATCTCGCGCAATGACAAGATTGCGTCCCAACAAGGCAATAGAAACCCATACATTGACTACCCAGACTTGGTATACAATGCATGGCTATGGGAGGCCGGCACATCTGACACCCAGGGGCCAGATTTTTCAGGCACACCGAGTCTCGTGAGTGTCGCTTGTGATGACCTCAACGCATTTAATGCAATAACGGCAAGTCCATCTGATCCTTGCACGCCTGTCACTTTAAGTTTCACGGACATTAATACTGGATTGGGGTGCACTGGAGGCAACGTAACACGTACTTATTCAGCAATCGACGGCTGTGGAAACATCAGCACATTCACGCAGACAATTTCTTTTACAGATAGCACTCCTCCAATATTTACCTCTGTTCCTTCGGATATCACAACGACATGCGATAGTGAATTGACAGATTTAGGTAGTGCTACTGCATCCGACAACTGTACACAGGTAAATGTGACAATTGACGTTGTTCTCGTAGGCGGACCTTGCCCAGAGGCTTATGAAGTGCACAGAACATTCACCGCTCAAGACGACTGTGGCAATACGGCTTTTTACACTCAAGTGATTTACATTGAAGCTTCAGTCATTGTTGGGTGTCCTGAAGATGTTGACAATGACGGTTCGATCACAGTCAGCGACCTCCTCGCTGTCCTCAGTGAATTTGGCTGTGCTTCAGGTTGTCTGTACGATCTGAATATGGATGGAATTGTAGGGGTTGCTGATGTTTTAGAGATTCTCGCCGCTTTCGGTGACGTGTGTTAATTTAAATTGCAATGCAACGCATTTTATTTTAGTGCGTCTTTCAAGTGGCTAAATCTGCTTTTAATATTACTGTGATGAAACAATTTTCTTTTCTTTTCGCGACGCTTATTCTCGCAACCTCTTCTCTTTTAGCGCAATCACCATGCGTGGACGGTATGGCAGGAGGTTATCCTTGTGACAACATCGATCTCCTTTCAGTCCTCCCTAGTTCTGCGCTGGGCGGTGGAGATATGAATGACATTTGGGGATGGGTGGACCCTCAAGATGGCAAAGAGTATGTCATCCTCGGCCGTACAAATGGGACATCGTTTATTGATATATCCGACCCCATCAACCCCATTTATCTTGGCAATCTTGCTCCTTCTGGATCAAATTCCATATGGAGAGACATCAAAGTAGACGGCAACTATGCTTACATCGTGTCTGAAGCAAGCGGGCACGGGATGCAAATTTTTGACCTCACGAAACTTGGCGCAGTAACATCTCCTCCTGTCACATTCTCTGAAGACGCGCACTATAGCGGGTGGGGAAATGCGCACAACATCGTCATTAACGAGGCCAGTGACAGAGCTTATGGGGTAGGGACAAACACCTCCAGTGGCGGTCTTCACATCGTCGACATCTCAGACCCACTAAATCCTTTCATTATTGGAGATTTCGCAGGGGATGGATACACCCATGATGCACAGGTGGTCAACTACATCGGTCCTGACGTAAGCTATGCAGGCCGTGAAATCGCTTTCGCTTGCAATGAGAACTCTGTGACGATCATCGATGTGACCGACCCGACTGACGCAACACAATTGAGCCGCACGACTTACAAAAATTCTCAATACACCCATCAGGGTTGGTTGACTGAGGATCACAAATATTTCCTCAGCAATGATGAGCTAGACGAAATGAATGCCGGGGTGAATACCACAACATTTATTTGGGACGTGCAGAACCTAGATGCGCCATCCCTCATTGGCACTTTTGTGTCGTCGACGCCCGCAATCGATCACAATTTATACGTGAAAGACAATCTATGCTATCAATCCAACTACAGAGCAGGGTTGCGCATCACCAATCTAGATGATATTGCAAATGGAAATTTAACAGAGGTCGCCTACTTTGACCTATACCCTTCGAGCGATGCAGCTAATTTTAATGGCACATGGTCAAATTATCCGTACTTCCCTTCGGGAGTCGTTGCTGTAAGTCATATTGAAGATGGGCTCTTTCTTTTAATGCCCAACATGTCCAACTTTCAACTCTCTGTAGCCGATGATTTCATTTGTTACGATGAAGCTGCGGTCTTCACGGTCAGCGCGAACGATCTAGACAGCTATGATTCTCTTGAGTTTGGAGGAGATGTTCCTGGGACAAGTACGACAACAAATAATTCTGATGGTTCTGTAAGTATCGTTTTTACTGACCTTCCACAAGGGCCTATCCAGACTTATACTTTTACAGCAACCGCATATTTGGCGGGTGCGCAAGCTGAGAGCTTAAGCATTCAGGTGACCGTTTACGACTGTGACAACGAGGTGCTCGGGTGTACAGATGCTGGCGCGTTGAATTTTAATGACCAAGCAACGATTGATGACGGTTCATGCACCTACCCTTGCTCTGACGTCACTGTCACAATTCTGACAGACAATTATCCAGGCGAGACGACTTGGAGCATTTCAAACGAAGAGGGCGCCGTCGTCCTCTCTGGTGGTCCTTACCCTGAATCTGGGACAGAATATTCTGTGACTGCATGTCTTGAAGTTGGTTGTTACGACATGGTCATTAATGACAGTTATGGCGATGGTATTTGTTGTGCATATGGAACAGGAAATTATGCTGTGAGTTCCTTGGGGAACACCCTTGTATCGGGCGGCGAATTCTCAAGCTCAGAAACATCCAATTTTTGTGTGATTCCTAATGTTGATGATACGCCAGGTTGCACAGACCAAAACGCTTGCAACTTCAATTCTGAGGCAACTGTCGACAACGGCACATGCGACTACGGTGTGGCTGCATACGTCGACGAAGACGGAGACGGATTCGGATTTGGAACCGCCATGATCATGACTGTATGCCTACCTTTCCCACCGGGAATTTCGACAAACAACAGTGACTGCGATGACTCGCTTGACACGGTTTATCCAGGGGCACCCGGAACGGGCGAAGGTCTTGACAACAACTGTGACAGCGTCATCGATGGCGATGAATTGGTGCCTTGTACAGGTGATGTCAATGGTGACGGATCGATTACAGTGGCGGACATCCTTGTCATTCTAAGTGAATTTGGCTGCACGATCAACTGTGATGCAGATGTGGATGGTGACGGGGCTGTCACTGTCTCAGATGTTCTCGTTGTGCTCAGTTTGTTCGGAGGTCAGTGTTAATTAACTGAGGTGTTACGGTGGCGCTGATTCCATCTAAAGGAATGGGGCCGGTCAATTGAGTTCATTGCCCATCATCTTATGCTTGTCAGTGCAAAGAACCCAGATAAAGGTTACAAAACTTTATCTGGGTTTTTTGCCTTCACGTGTTGTGCTATCGGAATCGGTGTGCCGTCATCGTCCAGTCTCACAAAAATGAGTCTAGTCTTACATACGTCTGCTTCCTCGTGACTGTAGACATTAAACTTCCTGGCATTCACCTGTACTGTGATACTTTTGTTTCCGATGCTCACAATCTCCCCATAAATCTTGATGAGATTGTTTTCCTTCACGGGCGAAGTGAAAAGCACTTCTTCCATCTTCAAGGTCACCATATTAGGGCAGTGGCACACCTCGTTCACAAAAGCGACAGCAGATTCGTCCACCCAGCTCAGCATCGTTCCTCCAAAAAGATTATTATGCACGCCTAAATCGTGCTTTTTACAAACCTTTGTAGCGAGTAATTTCATTGTTTAATGATTGATTTTTGTGCGACCATTGTTTCTTATTGGGAGCATCATTTGATACGCCAAATCATCTGATTTACTGTCATCTGTTACGTCCAAACCGTAAACAATATTGTCTACATCACCGTATGCAAACGTACCGAAAATACGGTCCCAAATAGAGAAAATATTCCCGAAATTCCTGTCCGTCCATGGTTCTTCAAAATGATGGTGAAATTTGTGTGTGTTTGGAGAAATAATAACCCAGCTTATGGCTTTATCTAAGGCCAACGGCAGGCCTACATTAGAGTGATTGAAGTAAGTAAATGCAATCGTTAGGATTCTATAAAATATATAGAATGCCAAAGGGGCTCCTAAGATAAAGACCGCGAGAATGGCAAAACTTTCTCTAGAAATAAAATCCAAAGGATGTAACCTCGTTCCCGTTGTTGCATCCACTTTGGTGTCACTGTGATGCACGAGATGAATCCTCCAGAGAAACTTCACCCTGTGAACCAACAGGTGGGCGATGTATTGAGAAATAAGATCAAAGGCCATAATAGCAGCAACAAGCTCTAACCAAATTGGCCATTCCACCATATTTAAAAGCCCCCACCCAGTCGCCTCAATCCAAATAAAAAGTCCTACAGTAAGGGCGCCCACGGTGACATTGATTAAGACGAGGGTTGCGAGGAAAACGAGGTTCGTCTTTGTGTGTGCCGTGCTTCTAAATCCACCTTTAAAAAGTGGCCTTAAAGATTCAATGCTTAAAGCCCCAGTAAGGCATGCTACAATCCAAACGAGCTTGTGCCATGACTCCAAGTCCTCAAAAAATCCGATGAAATTTTCCATATGGTGAAATTACATCTGATAAATGAGTAAATTGTGCTATATGAAAACTATTATAACCTTAGGCATGTTTTGTTTGGTACTAGGCACTTTAGACGCTCAACCAACAATGACGTGGGAGAGTCCGATAGATGTTTCGTCTGAGGAATTCGGAAATAGGTGTACTCGTATTGCGCTGAATCAAGCTGGGAACCCCATGGTGTTACATGGTAAAACTGGAGATAACGCTGGGCTTTATTTGTCAATTATGGAAGACGGAATCTTCGGAGACCCTATTCAAATTGTCTCTGAAACGAATATATATTTGTTTGGGGAATCCGAAGGACCGCGTATGGCAGTGTATGAGAATCGTGTCGCTGTTAGTTACCAAATTTTTAATGAGTGGGCTACTGGGGGCCATGTTGTCATCTCAGAAGACAATGGCCATACTTGGGGTGAACCCTATGCCGTAGCGCCTACAGCAACTGAAGATCATTTTATGCCGCATGTCGCTTTCAATGACGACGGTCTGCCTTGGGTAGCGGTTAAATTAGGCATAGACCCTACTGAAGAAGGGATACTCCATTTCAACACCGATCTTGATGCTTTCGATCCCGCAATAAGCGGCTCAATAGCTACTCCTGGCGTTTGTGAATGCTGTCCCTCAAATGCTTTTGGGTATGAGGGGATGTATTACAATGTGGTGAGAACCAATGGAGACAACCTGCGTGATTTCTGGCTTACAGCCTCACCAGACGGCGTTAATTGGGACAGCGCTATTGATATTGATGAAACAGATTGGGTCATTAATGCGTGTCCTGCCTCCGGGACTTCATCGACTGTTATGGAAGACGGCACACTTATTTCTGCGTATATGTCAGCCCCCAATGGTAGCCGGGTATACTGGTCTTCTGTAGATTTAAGCGCATTTACCTTTCTTGAAACAGGTCAAATAGACCCGAGCAATACGTTTTCAGAAAACCACCCTTCAATTTCTAGTTCTGGAGACTGGCTTGTCGCAGCTTGGGAACGTAACTCTGACGAATACAATGTCATGGTTGCCGCTTCAAATGCCGGTCCTCAAGCCTTAGAGATGTCTGTTGTGAACGTGACCGAAGGTTTGAGCGGAAATAACCGCCACCCTTCCGTTGTCTATGATGGCGAGCATATACATCTTGCATATCAAAACGCTGAGAACGGCGTTGTTCATTACTTGAAAGGTGAAATATCTGGCGCTTCCCAAGTTGAAGGGATTGAACTTGAAGAGAGCCCATGGACAATTTCTGCCCATGAATCAGGCTGGATTTTAAGGGGAGAAAATGCATCATACACTTTATATGATTTAGGTGGTCGAACATTGGAAACAGGAAATTTTTTGAACGAACTTCATATTTCCAACACCGATAAGGCCTTGATTTTACAAGTGAGAAAGAACGATCAAGTAAACACCTTCAAGCTTGTAAAATAATTTAAGGGCAGGCCTGGCCAAAGTTTGCCAAGATGCCGTCGAGTAAATCAGAAACCGTCACTGAGCCATCTCCGTTCACGTCTCCCACACAGTTGGACGTGCACCCAAAGTCACTCAATAAAAGAAGAACGTCCCCAATGACGATGAAACCGTCGTTGTCGAGGTCCGCAGGGCATGTCCCAGGATCTTCGTTGCAGCTGATATTCGTTGTCCCATCGCCAAAAAACGACACGGAACGGTCATACGCATCCAACCCAATTTCAATGCCCATCAAACGCCCAGGGACGTCGTCAAAGTAGGGATGAATTCCACCATAAATTCGGCTCAAACTACACTCGTCGGAGGCGTCTCGGTATGTGGCCCATTGTAATTCTACGTCGACACTTGGGCCGTCCTCAAAGACTAAGAATTCGTTGGCTGGTGCAAGGAAAACGCCCATTCCG
>Ga0315320_10002001_pt1 | contig 16880 bp, 17 predicted proteins | sample M140m21515metaG_FD_203458 | JGI IMG/M metagenome (GOLD analysis project Ga0315320, IMG submission 203458) | Ammonia-oxidizing marine archaeal communities from Monterey Bay, California, United States - M1 40m 21515 | ecosystem: Environmental > Aquatic > Marine > Coastal | place: USA: California... | reverse complement strand
AAGGCTACATAAGTTCCCATATTTTTTTTTATTCGTTTAATTACCATTTTTTTATTGGAAAACCCGTTTCGTTTTCTAATATCTAAAACGATATCCAAACTAGAATCTGTGCTACAATCATCAATAATAATTAATTGCCAATTTTTATATGTTTGATTTATTACTGATTCTATAGCTTTTTCGATATATTTTTCTGTATTGTAAAGAGGAATAATTATAGAAATTAAAGGTGTATTCATTTATTTATATAAAAGATAAGAAATAATAAATTGAAACGATATAAATTTATATATTGTTTTAATAATAAAATGACTGCATTAGTAATTGTTGAATCACCCGCAAAATGCAAAAAAATCGAGAGTTATTTGGGACCAGGTTATAAATGTCTTGCGAGTTTTGGTCACATTCGGCAATTAGGAAAAGGATTAGAATGTATTGATATGGATAAAAATTTTGCTCCCAAATTTGTTATTGCAACAGGAAAGCAAAAATATATATCAAATATTCGAAAATATATGAAAAATTGTGATGAAGTTATTTTAGCTACAGATGATGATAGGGAAGGAGAAGCTATAGCGTGGCATTTATGTAAAGTATTAAATCTCTCTATTTCCACAACCAAAAGAATAATATTTCATGAAATAACAAAGCCTGCTCTACAAAAAGCTATCTCTAATCCAATTAGAGTAAATATGGATATGGTAAATGCTCAAATCGCTAGACAAGTTTTGGACAAGCTTGTAGGATTTACTCTATCACCAATATTATGGAAATATATCAGTAGAAATACAAAAGCTAGTTTATCAGCAGGTCGATGTCAAACACCTGCATTACGTTTGGTATATGATAATCAACAAGAAATAGATAATTCGCCTGGCAGAAAAGTTTATGATACTACAGGATATTTCACGAAACATAATTTGGAATTTAAATTAAACCATAATTTCAAAGACGAAGAAAAAATGGCAGATTATCTCGAAGAAAGCGCTAGTTGGGATCACGCATATGACATAACAAAGCCAAAAAAGGTAAGAAAATCTCCTCCAAAACCGTTTACAACAAGCACATTACAGCAAAAAGCCAGTAATGAATTTCATTATTCACCCAAACAAACAATGAAATTAGCACAAACGCTATATGAAAATGGTTATATTACTTATATGAGAACAGATAGTGCAAAATATAGTAAAGATTTTATACAAAAAGCGGAAAATTTTATTGAAGGAAAATATGGTGATGAGTATATATCCGAGAACATATCAGAATTAGTTTGCGGTGCAAAGACAACTAAAAAGAAAAAGGATAATGCTCAAGAAGCACACGAAGCAATTAGACCTACAAATATTGAAAGATATGAATTACCGGATAAAATTGGACCAAAAGAGAAAAAGTTATATGCATTAATTTTGAGAAACACTGTAGAAAGTTGTATGGCAACGGCGGTTTATAATACAATAACAGCTACACTAACGGCACCAGAAGAATATAAATATAGATTTACATCAGAGCAGGTTGTATTTCCGGGTTGGAAAATAGTAAATGGTTATGAAAAAGAAAATCCTGTATATAGTTATTTGCTTCAATTAAAGAAAAAACAAATATTGCCATATAAAAAAATTTATAGTAAATTAACATTAAAAGACTTGAAAACTCATTTTACAGAAGCTAGGTTGGTGCAACAATTAGAAAAAAAAGGAATAGGTCGTCCATCAACATTTTCCAGTTTGATATCAAAAATTCAAGAAAGAGATTATGTAAAAAAAGGTGAAATCAAGGGAAAAAAAATTAAATGTATTGATTTTAAATTAGAAGGTGATGAAATAGATGAGATAGAAACGGAAAGAATATTTGGCAATGAAAAAAATAAATTAATTTTGCAACCAGTGGGAAAAATGGTAATAGAGTTTTTACTAGAACATTTTGATCCATTATTTGTGTATGAGTATACAAAACAAATGGAAGATGAGTTGGATATAATTTCAAAAGGAAAAAAGATATGGTATACTCTATGTAAGAGTTGTAATGATGAAATGTCTAATCTCTCTAATAATATAAAAGGAGAAGAGCGTTCTACAATAAGAATAGATGAAAAACACGTTTATATGATAGCTAAATATGGTCCTGTTGTAAAGTATCAAGATGGAGAAACAACCAAATTTAAATCTGCAAAACGTGATTTAGATTTAGATAAATTAAAGCGTGGAGGATATACATTAGAGGAGGTAATAGAACAAAAAAAGAAGACTACCAATATAACTTTAGGAAAACATAAAGGTAAGGATGTTATATTGAAAAAAGGAAAATATGGATTATATTTAAATTGGGATGGAAAACTGATTTCAGCAAAAACAGTTAATAAAACAGAACAAACAATAAAGTTATCTGATGTAGTTGATTTGCTAGAAGGTAAAAAATCAACTAATTCCAGTGTATTATATGAATTTGATAAAACATTATCAATACGTAAAGGTAAATATGGTCCTTATATATTCTTTAAAACTGAAAAAATGAAGCGACCATTATTTAAAAATTTTAAAGGCAAACATTGGGAAAAGGATTTTTCGAATAAGGATGAATTACGTGAATGGATTAAAGAAGAACACGATATTTAAATTTACGTATTATAAAGAGGAGGAACAAATATAGCCATTTTTTTATCTTGTCTATCCCTTAAGCAATTAAATTCGATAGAAAAGTTAAATGGAACACATCTAAAATCAACAAGGCGCCCATCGTGGTATCTAAATTTGAATCGCAATCTATCAATTCTCTCTATAACTGGGTCATAATGAGAAATATTCATAAGATTATTATTAACATTATCGGTTTGCTGTGTGAATTGTGTTTGAAGAATTGGGATTTTAGCAAAAGCTGCTTTTACTTTGCCATTAAGGTCATTATTGTAAATGCCCATAGTATTTTCAGAGTATGGTTCCATTTCATCAATGGAGTTAAATTTGTCAAGTTCCATATAAATGGCTTGTTCTCCAAAAATATCAATTTGACAAACACCACTTTCGTCACGTGTTCCTCCAGTAACTCCAGCAAATACTAAAGGTTTTGTGGCATCAACAAATTGTGCACCCGATGTACCTAATGCTCCTGTAATACCATTACCTAACCATACATTAAATGGTGGGATTGAAGAAGAATTTTCCCACTCATAAGAAAACCCGTAACTTGCACCCGTGGCGCCACCTACTACATAACCATTAGTATTGTTAGTCGTCGGTTCACAAATATAATCGTTACGTTTGTACCCTAAATATGCTGGAAGACCCCATCTTGTATAATGTTTCCATACAAGGGGTTGATTACATAATCCAGTATAAATCTCTTGTTTGCTAAACAACAATATAAATTTATGTGCAGTATTTCCAAACCAAAATGTATTGAGGATGTCATTATATTTACAAAGATACTGTTGTGGTGGTGGACCTATACTACCATTAGGGTCCAGATATGCAGCTAAATTCATTTTAGAAGCAATTTCAATAGCAAGTTCTTGTGATGTGTATGAACCTTCTGATATAATGATATTACATATTGTTCCTCCATATGGTGGTGGATTGGTTGTAGTTGCTTTGTGAACAAAAGAAAGTTTAGTATTTTGATATTCATTTGAAAAAACAAACTGATTGCTGGGCAAGCCAATTTGAACTAAACGAATAGATTGAATATTTGTAGCTGCTTCAGGAAGGTCTATTTCAAAATAATTGGAATTAGGCCATTTGGAAATATCTCTATCAAAAGAATGAATAGATAAGATTTTTCTGTCGAGAGTAAATGTTTGCGCTCTTCTTTGAATGGGGTGGGAAGTTTGAATTACAAAGTTACTCATAATATAAAAAATACATATTTTATTTTTCTAACAAAAACAAATAAAGATTTAGCGAAGTGTGTTGGAAACTACTAAATAAATAGGTGCTAAATAAAAACTTATTACTAATATATAAGAATGTCTGAATTTCCAAAATTTAGAATGCAATCCATATTAAATTTAATGAAAGTATTGATCTATACTGCCTTAGTTGTATATTTTATATCGCGATTGACGACAATAAAATATAGTGAATATTATTGCTACGGTGTTGTGCTGTTAGGAATATTTACTTCTATGGTTGTATTATTGGGTGTATCATCAAAAGATGTAAAACAATTAGGTATAATTCAAATGATGATAAGATTATTTAAAACTTGCACTCCTGGACTGCTTATTATAGTTCAACTTATTATATTAATTATTTTATATGCCAACAATAATGATATTATTTATGACCCAAATAGAGCAATGCCTACCTGGTATGGTGTGTTTAATAATTTAGTTTTTATCTTTTTAGCAATACAAATTTATATATACATGAAATTTATGAATATTACAGTTCGTAAATATGAATTTGGAGATTTAACTGTAACAAAATGGGCACCAGTATTTGTTCCTGTGTTTGTATTAGCAAGCGTATTAAATTCAGGTTGCATAGGACAATTATGGGTTATTATAACGAAATTTACAACAGATGGTTAATTAAGAAATAAAAAATCTAAAAGTAATACCATATTCATCTGCTGATTCCCATATACCAGATATTTTCAATAATAAACTTAAATTTGATTTTTCACCATAAGAAATATATTTATTGGTATATATTTTAATAAAGTTGTTTTTCAATTGTTGTGCAATATTAAAAACGGATTTTTTTCTTTTTCTGGGTATATTAAATTTATCAAGAATGCTAGCTTCTATTTGTTTTAAGGTTTCTATAATTGCTGTATTTTTTTTATCAAGAATACAACATTTAATTTTATTAAAATAACGTTCAATATTAATATTTATCAAATCAAAATGGATATGTAAGCCTGACATTACACATATGTCGTCGGAATAAATTATTCTATAAAAATCTGAATTATTAATTACTTTATTATCGACTTTATTAGAGAATAATATATTATTTATTATAAATTGTTGTGGCGCTAAAGTTAAAAACATACTATATTTTATTGTTCTCTTGTGTTTAAATGATAACTATTATTTAGTATCAATAATGCAATGAGATTTTCATTTGTAATATCTGTTTGACTATCCAATCTCTCTATAACATCTTCACAGTTAGTTAAATCAGTTATTAAATTCTTTCGTTTGGAGAGAAGATATTGTGACCATAGATTATAAAAATTAGGATGCGAATTCTTATAATTATTTAATTTGTTGGTAATGCGTTTATAATCAGAGTCCATTCAGGTTTATTTATGTATTCGTTTAAGTATTTAAATAAAGATGTGGGTAATTTATTAGTATGAAATTTTTAGAGAGTCATTTCGAAGATTATATACAAGAAAATAAAAAATTTGACCTCCATAAAGAGTTGACAAACATATATACTGATATGTCTAAAAATTTAGAGCAACAGAACAATATAATATTTTATGGACCAAAAGGATGTGGAAAATATACGCAGGCATTATCTTATATTAAAACCTATAGTCCATCAAACTTGAAATATGAAAGAAAAATGAATGTAGATTTTCAAAAGAAAAATTATACAGTAAAAATTAGTGATATACATTTCGAGATTGATATGGATTTATTAGGTTGTCACGCAAAATTATTATGGAATTCAATATACTATCATATCATTGATATTTTAAATTCAAGGCAACATAGAAACGGAATAATATTATGTAAAAATTTTCAGATGATTCATTCGGAATTATTGGATATATTTTATAGTTATATGCAAACATTAAATCACAAAAATATTAATTTAACTTATATTATACTAACAGAACAAGTAAGTTTTATTCCAAATAATATTTTAAAAAGAAGTATAACAATACCTGTTAAAAGACCTACTAAAAATTCTTATTCAAAATGTACAGGAAAAATTTTACCAAAAAACATAGAAGTAAAAAAAATATGTAATATAAAAATTTTAAAAGCACAAACGTATGAAATAATGAATTCACAGGATAACTATGCAAATCAACTTATTGATATAATAGAAAAATATCAAGAAAAACAATTTATAGATATTCGAAACACAATTTATAATTTTTTTATTTATGGAATAGATATTTCAGAATCTCTCTGGATGGTAATAGATTATTTTATCAAAAAGAAGAAATTAAACAAAGATAATATTGATTCAATCTTATGCAGACTTTACATATTTTTCAAATACTATAACAATAATTATAGGCCGATATATCATTTAGAAAGTATTATATATTATTTAATTAATATAATCCATGAACTTTAAACAGGCTTGTAAAATTTTAGATATAAATGAAAAGGACGCAACTGATAGCAAAGAGTTACGAAAAAAATATTATTCAAAAGCGTTAAAATATCATCCGGATAAATATAAAACTGATAATGGCGAAAAATTTAAATCAATAACACAAGCGTATGATTATTTAAAAACCTATAACAACATCGATATACCAGAGAATGTTAGTGATTATATGAGTATATTAACTAAATTTATAAAACTATTCTCTCCAACAACAAAATGGAATTCAATATTTATGGATACAACATTTAAAGGAATTATTAAAGATTGTGAAAATATATCATTAAACATATTTGATAATATCTCAAAAGAAAGGGCTATAGAGGTTTATTTATTTTTAAAGAAATATCAACCACTCTTTCATATATCTGATGAATTATTAGAAGAAATGTGTGAAAAGGTGCATAAAAAAATGAAAAATGACAATCTTATAATATTAAATCCATCTTTGCAAGATATTCTGCTTGATAATATATACAAACTAGAAATAGGTAAAAAAACATTTTATGTGCCATTATGGTGCAATGAAGTAGAATTTTCTGTTTCAGATGATCAAGATGTTATTGTAAAATGTAATTGTGAATTACCTTCAAATATAACCATAGATAACAATAATAATCTAGTCTATAATTATTCTGCTAAGATAGATGACGTATTTAACAAAACAAGTATTTTAATTGATATGGTTAAACATAAGTTATGTATTCCAGTTAGGGAATTAAATATAAGAAAGCAACAATATTATTTGTTTAAAAATGTGGGTATGATTAGAGTGAATGATGATGATATTTATGATACTACTAATAGAGGAGATGTAATAATCAATATAGAATTGGATAAAATCTAACTTTAATTTATAATGGCATCATTGTCAAATAAAAGTAACGGAACTGAAATTATTAAAGACAACTCCGACCCAGCAAAAGGTATTAGTTTAGTAATACCTCGTGTTTTTATTAATATTGGTTGGCGAAGAATAAAACAAATTTTTATAGATTTAAATTGGGGATTTGTTGAACGCGTTGATGCTATACCTGTTCAAGGACGTAATTTTAAGCGAGCATTCGTTCATTTTGCACCAGGTAGGTGGAATACTCGAAATCCTGAAGCAATGGCAGCTCTTGATGCACTTAGAAATGGACAATTAGTTAAAATTATTTACGATGAACCGTGGTTTTGGAATGTTAGCATTAGTCGATCCAAAAAACCTCTAGAGGTACCAAGACCTAAATCTCGTCCTGAAGTTGTTACTGAATCTAAACCAACTAGTTCTGGTGAATCAAAAAAAAATAATACTAATAAAAATAATAATACAAGAAGAAATCGACAGCGAAAAGAAAGAGCTAATGCAGCGCAAAAAAGATTAAATGAAACAAGAAAACGAAATGGGGGCATTAAAAGACATCACAGAGGTATTGACGGTAAATACCACATCGATGGTAAATCTTTTGAAGTTTTAGAAGGATCCAGAGCACAGGTTATGCACGGAACTGCATACAAAACCAGTGGTGGTTTGACGCGTGTTCATCTTATGTTTAATAAACATGGACGTATTATTTCTAAGTCCAAGAAAAGTGCAAAAGGACAAATGATGTTGAAAATACTCAGTGACAAAGGTTATTTCACTCGCAAAGGGGCCAACAGCGTCCGAGAACGACGCCGACGCACAAACAAAAAAAACAATCCAAGCATTGTTTCCAAAAGCATTGGGAGGGAAAAAGAAACAGCTAATGCAGCGCAAAAAAGATTAAATAAAACAAGAAAACAAAATGCAGGGCGTAGAAAAAAACGTAAAACCTGGAAACAAAAAACGAAACGAAAAACTAGACGTAAAAATAAATAAAAAATTTTATAAATTATTTTTATTTATTGATTTAATTAAGCAGTAGTAGTCTTAGTCCTAATAGAGGAGATGTAATAATCAATATAGAATTGGATAAAATCTAACTTTATATTATATGTCCGAAACAAAAAATAACAAAGACTTTCGTCAGATTATGAATTTTACTGGTATGACCATGAATAACGCTAAAAGTACATTAAAACAGCATAATGGTAATACAGAAGCTGCTATCCAAGCTCATTTCTTCACCCAGAGTCGAAATAATGGGTCGGATACATACGGGAACTTATCTACTTTAGAAAATAATCAAAATAGAGATTTGCAAGCTGCGTTAGCAATGTCTATGGAAAAACAAAAAAATAATCAGTATTACATAAACCGATATAAAAAAAAACTGAATCGCTACCCTGGAGATTTTGGAGAAGAAAAAAACAATGTTCCACGCAATGCATCCGGTAAACCTGACCCGGCGATTGCCTTGACACTGGCAGCAATGTTCGACAAAAAAAAAAAAGAGATAGCTCGAGAGGAAAAAGAAAAAGAGATAGCTCGAGAGGAAAAAGAAAAAGAGATAGCTCGATTAAAACTAGCTATTGCAGCAGAAAAAAAGCGCATCGCAAAGGAAAAAAAAAGAGCAATTAAAAAAATGAATGCTACTAGTATGGGAGAATCAAGAAAAAAGAATACTAATAATAAAACAAAAAGAAACCAACAGCGAAAAAAAAGATTAAATAAAACAAGAAAAAAGAAGGGAGGGAGTGGAAAAAAACGTAAAACTCTGCGGCGTAGAAGAACGAAAAAGAAATGTTAAACTATATATATGAAACAATATATAGTTTATTATGGCAGCGGAGGTTTATCACACATGATGTCTGGTTTATTTTTTGCAATATATATTGCGAAGTCAACCAATAGAGTTTTAATAATCCATTTACAAGATTATCGAGTATTTCCTTTTAAAATATCAAAGTATTTTAATATTTATGATAAAGTATCTATTCAAGAACATTGGGAAGGTGTTCCCAATCATTACAAATTTTTTCAATATAGTGTAGAAGATTTAAAAAAATACGAAAATTTTAATTATAAGCAGACTGGTAAATACTATTATGGTGATTATTTACTTAATCAACCAGATGCAATAAAAAAAAATCTAACTCAAGATATTTTCCCCATTCGGTTATATTACCCTAACTTTAATTATACTAATATTAAATTACATTTATCAATTAGAAATATAGTAAAAAGAAAATGTCCTCCTATTAAAGATCGTTATATTAGTATTCATTTTAGAAATACTGACTTAAAATATTTGACAATAGAGGAAGCAAGCAAACGATGTCTTTTTTTATCTAAAAAACATAAAATTAATATAATTTATTTAGCAACAGATGATTATTCAGCATATGATAAATTAAGACAACTATTGCCTTCAAGAATCAAATTAATTCAATATATAGTGCCAGATAATTATAATGGTAAAGCTATACATTTGAATAAGAAAGATAAATATGAACTAACTATTAATAGTTTTTGTGATATGTTTATGATTTTAAAATCTCAATATTTCATCCCTTGTGTGTTATCTGGATTCAGTAAATGGTTAAGTGGTATGATGAAAAAACAAAACAATATTTTTAATATAGTATCAAATACAAAGATTTTTGCAAAAGAAAAAAACTTGCATATAAATCCCTATCCACCACAATCATTTTTTAAATAAATATATTTCATTGTGACATATGCATTGTAACAATGATATGAAATAAATAAAAAATTTTATAAATTATTTTTATTTATTGATTTAATTAAGCAGTAGTCTTCACTTTTTTGCGACGCACTACCTTCTTTTTCTTCTTGGGAGCCGGTGGCGGTGTCAGAGACTTTTCCTCCTCTTCCTCTTCCTCATCTTCATCAGTTGGGAAAGTTGGTCCACTATTATCCTCTTCCTCTTCACTATCTTCAACATTCTGAGTATCCTCTTTCTTTTCTGAGCGCTTATTAAGGGCTTCACTCATTTCTTCATCATCCGAATCATCTGCAATTTGACACTGACCAGAGCCAACAAGTCGAACAGGCTTCTGAACCATTGCTTGCACAAGCTTCCAGGTGACACCCCACTTTCCACCAGCAAACCAAAGACCCGTGCATTGGATAAGACCCTTAATATGAGCTGCCTTGGGAAGATGGTCCATTGGAGTAAGAACATTAGTGTCCTCAACTTGAGCACCCTTACGAGGTGGTGTATAAAGCATCTTTCGGCTCATATCATATAGCTCAACATTAAATTTCTCTTCCCAATATGGAACCTTAAGTTTAAGAGTAGGATTGCGTGAGTAGTCGAGTTCACCTGATTCTTTATCCTTGGGATACTTAAGAATTGGATACATAAGAACATCCACCACATCACGTGTCATTTTGCTCTTTCCAAACCACTTCTTACTGTTCGTAACAGCATCATTCTTAATCTTCTCCTCGAGCTCCTTCATATGCTCTAGGAAAGCTGCGATAGAACTATGTGCATCTGGGTCAAACTGTAGCGCAATATCATATGATACGCGACCAGAATCTTCGTCAACACGCTCATTCAATCCCCAGGTAAGCATAAGCGGAATTTGAAGAACAAGAGGTTGTCCATTAAGTTGGACTTGGACGTTTTTTCCACCCCTCTTATTCACCGTAGGAGGTTTGTATGTAACATTGGCAGGAGTAAACTCTTTGGCTTTTGTGAATGTAGTAGTAGTAGGCATAATTATATAACTTACAATAACGTTATATGTTTAAATCAATTTTCTGTACATAAAAATTATAAGTATTAGAAAATTATATGTATATATAATAATGGTAAAAGAAAATCTTCTAGAAATAATAGATAATCTAACAAAACACGAGCCTAATAAAAAAAATCTAGAAAAAATAGTTAAAAATATTGTAAAATATTCGCCAGACTATAATGCAAAAAAATGGAATAAAAATATCTATATTAGACAAGCTCATAATTGCTATGAATATTTTTTAAACAAAATTAATCCTGAACACGCGAAAGAATGTTTTAAATTAAAAAAATCAATGTGCACCTATAAAGATGGGAGCAAAAAAAAATGTGATTGTCATAGATTAAAAGCTCAACCTGGATATGCGGCAGGATATAAACGAATAACAAAGGCAAAAAAATATACTTGTAAAAATTTACATCGTCGAATTTTAGCAGATAATCCCGGTATTTATAAATCTAGAAAAAATGGTGATTGTAGAGAAGGTTATTATATGGGTGCGTTAGTAATTCATCCTGGTTCAACATATCATTTTTATAGACGAGATAGTAACGGGCGTTGGAGTCATAAAGATGGTTTAACAAAAGCGAAAAATTATGATGCAAAAGGTGATTTAATTTATAGTATTAAAAAAGCAGCTAGACACTATAAACGAGATAAAGGTAGCGGTGGTGTAAATTATTCAAGAATTTGTGCTCGTTATTGTATTCCTAGACATACAAAAAAGCGAGCGAGTCATAGATCTGGAAAAGGGAGAAAAAAGACTAGAAAAAAATCATTGTTTTGAGTTTTATTTAAGTAATCTTTATATGTTTAGATATATATAATGAAAATGATGAATTCTTGGAAGAAGCAAGATTGGATGCCACCCAAAAAAATAATAATATTTGGCTTTCCACACTGTGGAACAACTATTCTAAAATCAATTTTAGGACATATAAATGATATAGAAGAAATCCTGGGGGAGAGTTCTTTTTGTTTTGGACCAAACGGTATTAAAACAACAACAAAAAAATATGTAGTGTGCAAGACACCATATGTGTACCCGTTAGATTCTATGGATAAGTATAAAGATTACATTATGATATTTATTATTCGAAATCCATTATTTGTTTTTTCATCCTTAAATAAACGGTTCAAATATAATATTCCTCCAAAATGTAATTACGATAAATATATATATACCATTAAAAAATTTATTAATTGCAGCACCAATACTAGAAAAAACGTATATACTATTAGATATGAAGATTTATTTAAAAATAATTACTATAACTTAAAAAAAATAATTAATAAAATTGGTGTAAAATACGATGATTCTATATTTGATAATACAAAATATAAAAATTTTATTCACCCTGGTATTAATATACAAAATAAACAACCAAATGAAAATGAACACATAGAATATAGAACATGGCAATGCAATCAACCATTTGTATCAAATAATATAATTTCAAAGATTGACTTATCTGAAATTCAAAAAAAAGAATTAACCACTAATCCTTATATATTACAAGTTTATCCAAATATAAAATCGGTATTAAATTAGTTTATTATTTAATTTTTACTTAAATTATGACTACCCTTAGTTTTTAAAATTTTATCTGTATCAACTTCGGTTGATTTTTGCGATAATCCATTTGCATTTGTTGGTATTTCTTTAATAGACCAACTATTGCGATTTTTTCTTTCCATTATTTTGTGTGCTTGTTTCATTGCTGTGTTTGGTGCCGGTGGTGGTAATCTAGGTGGCAAATTAGGTAGATTATTTGACGGCATATTATTCATTCCAGGTGGAACAGGTGGGTAAGAATCTTTGTTGCCATTTTTATGTTCTCTGTTCTCTCTAAAATGTTTTAATCTTTCTACAGCTTTTAATGTATTTGTTCCGCGTTTTAACTTTTGACTATTCCTATATGTATTTGTATATTGAAATTGTTCTATTTTTTCATTAGTTGGTGAAACACGTCTTCCCTTAGGTTTTTGTAGTGATTTTTGTGCTTCTATGTCATCATTTGTTTCGTTTTTTTCTGTGGCTTTGTCTTTTTTCTTACAACACTTTTTATGATTACATAATACCACTATTAACACAATAACAGAAAACAATGTTACACAACTACATAAAACTATAACAACAATCAATCCGCTCTCAAGTGTAGTTTCATCAACTGGTTGTTGTTTTTTCTGCAATTTATTATTATTTGTTGTATTTTGTGAACTATTTACACCTCTTAAATTTGTTGAAGTATCAATATTCAACGGCACTGTATGGGATGTAGATGGAGTGGTTGAAGAAGGAGAAATTGAAGGAGTGGTTGGTGGTAATGTTGTGATAGATGATGGGGTCGTTATGTTAAGTGTTGTTGCAGATTCTACAAAAGGTATGTTACTATTATTTGTAGTATTAAACAAATCATAACTACCGAGAGTTATATTTGTTGGAGTTGTTTGGTTTATAAATTTTGTTCGGTTATTAATTGTTGAATTAGAGAGATTAGTTTTTGAAATAGTAGATGATTGAGGAAAATTGGTATTCATACACAACATTATACTCATTTGTTGTCCATTGCCTTCCATTGTTAAAAAATTTTTACAATTATTTGCATTTACAACTGATACACATATTAATAAATTTAAAATAATGTATTTTATCATTTATTATATTTTTTTAATTACTTATATTTAAGTATATTTTACTAATGTTTAGACTTACAACCTAGGAGATAAAAAACTTATTATTAATTAACAATTATTTATCTAAAAACATAATAACAATAAAATATATATGAATACAAAAATTAATCTGTCTAAGAAAGCTAAGCCATATTCTCCAAACTCTTTTTTAATGAAAGTGTTATTTCAACCTATTATGTGGAGGGATGGTGAGAAGAAAAGGCGAAAAAAGATATCAATGGACATTTTTGTTGTTCCGGAATATAAAGATTATGAGAAGATTAAAGTAATAAATTATAACGTACCACAATTAAAATCTATTTGCAGACTTTATAAGCAGAGAATATCAGGAAACAAGGACCAATTAATATTTAGAATTTATAATTATTTAAAATTCTCATATTATGCAACAGTAATTCAGAAAAACTTCAGAGGCGGTTTAATGCGAAAACTAATCTCTCTAAGAGGACCTGCTTATAAAACAAGAAAATGCAATAATACCAAAGACTTTATGACATTAGAATTGTTAGATACATTGCCTCATACACAATTTTACAGTTATCAAGATAAAGACAATTTTATGTATGGATTTGATATTTGCTCATTATACAATCTTTATAAAGAGAAAGATTGTCAAAAAATCAATCCTTATACTAGAAATCCATTACCACAAAAAACCAAAAAAAATATAAAAAAAATAATCAGATTATCTAGAATTTTACGCCAGAATATTTCTATTGATATTGAATCTTCGTCTACCGAGGATAAGAAAATAGAATTTTTAACAATAAATTTATTCCAGATTTTAGACGGATTTGGTCACGTAACAGATATAGATTGGTTTTTATCATTAAACCGACCAAAAATTATTCAGTTTATAAGAGAATTATATGATATATGGAATTATAGAGCACAATTGTTACCAGAAGTAAAAAGAAAAATATGTCCACCTTATGGCAAACCATTTGGAACTGAAATTATGGGTGCATTACATAATCGAACATTTGATTATTTACAAGGATATAGTTTATCAGTCATGAAAAACCTATTAACTTTAGGAGAAGATGTGGAAATGCGTAAGTTAGGTGGAATCTACGTATTGGGAGCCCTTACTATGGTAAATAATCAGGCTGCAACGGCCTTTCCATGGTTGTATCACTCTTTTGTGGTTAATTTGCAAGTATGATTTGGTTATTTTGTGATGTATTAAGCATTAATAAATATTATCTCAAAACAACTTAAAAAAACAACACCTAATTAGATTATAAAATGGTGAAAAAACGTGTTTCGAAAAAGACTGCCGCAAAGGCTTCTGCTACTAAAGAGACTAAAGTCTCTGCCCCTGCTCCTGTTGTTGCTGCTCCAGCAGAGACGGAGAACAAAGTTGTTGATGCTCCTCCAACTTTGAATGACCAATTTTCTGCTCTTCTTGCTCAGCTTTCACAGTTGAGAAGTCAGCTTACTGCTGTAACCTCTCAGGTGAGACAGCTTCAGAAGCGTTCTGATCGCGAGCTTAAGGCTGCCAATAAGGCAAACAAAAAGCGTCAGCGTAAGAAAGGTAATCGCGCCCCTTCTGGATTTGTAAAACCAACTAAGATTAGTAAAGAGCTTGCTGCTTTCCTTCAAAAGCCTGTAGGAACTGAGATGGCACGAACTGAGGTGACTCGTGAAATCAATAAGTATATTCGCGCCCATAATCTCCAAGATCCAAAGAATGGTCGTCGTATTCTTGCGGACGGAAAACTTCGCAAGCTTCTCAAGCTTAATAAATCAGATGAGCTTACCTATTTTAATCTTCAGCGTTATATGAGTCCACACTTTCCAAAGTCTAAGGCAAAGAAAGCAGCAGCCGCCGCAGCCGCTGCAGCCGCCGCAGCTGCCGCTGGCAATTAAGTTGAATTTATAATTCATTAAAACAATAAAAAATTTTAATGAATAAATGATTTTTCAAATACTTAACACACAGTTATATGTGGATGAAACATAAAGTCATTATTTTGTAAGATTGGTCTAAGATCATTCCATATTATACATTTTGTTTTAAAACTCTGATATGGATATTGTTCTATAGTACAAGGAGGATTAAAATATTCTCTTATTGTCATTACTCTTTCGAAATCTTCCATTGATAATATAGTTTTCTTATGTAAATAATCTATAAACGAATTACCCATATTATCTCTTTGATAAGAGATATAATCATTATACCATAAGAATATATTTTTTGGAAACTTACCATAATCTGTTCCTGCAAGAACAATCAAATCTGTAAAATCTTTACTAGTTATATCCAAATCTTGCAATATTTTTTTATAGTTATATGAAATTACTGTTTCTTTTGCAAGACTAAGATAGCGCAAAACTCTTGGACACCCATACCCTATCATATCCATATCATCACTTAAACACGCATATGCTTTGTTTTTTTTTACCATTTCAACACATAAAGGGTCTGATTCGCCCACACTCTGTATATAAGATAATCCATAAGATTTTATTAGTTTTTTAGATATTTCTATATCTTCTTTTGTTAAGCGACAAAAGCCTCGACGCAATTCAGATAAACGCCTTGTTGAATTATGTCTCTTAGATGTTTGATTTATCAATTCGTTGTATTCGTGTTCCAATTTTATTTTTGCGTGTTTCCTTTCGTTAAGTGTTTCCTGTTTTATATCTGGAGCCTTCCCATCGTAAATAAATATAGGTGATATGTTGTATTTTCTGAAGATACTACACATCACAAACAAATTTTCAACTAATTTTTTATCACCTTTGAATCTATACAAATAATTATAAATATCCACAGATATAGTTTTACCCTCCAGTTCTTGCAAATGACATTTACATAATGTAGAATGACAACAATTTGATTGTAAAAGCTTGTTCAATAATCTGATTCCCATTTCTGATTTTTTTTTACATATAACAAACTATAATTTAATCAATTCAATTTTATTCTTTCCACTCACAAGCTGTCATACGCATAGTTTTTAACAGTGCAACTTTCTTTATTGTAATATTTCCAAATATTTTATTAATATCAGAGACCATTGCCAGAAAATTATGATTTTTGTATTTTTGTTCAATAAATCTTGCAAACTCCATTAAATTTAATCTTGTATTTCTAAATTGTATTATTGATAATCCGTTATTTCTATCACACCAGTTCAAGAAATCAACGTGATTAAACATTAGCATAGTTTTTACAATATAATAAGCTAAAACATTTGTTTTTTCTCTATACAAATACCGTCTAGCTATAGTATTTGCCGTTTCATCTTTTATGTATAGTTG
>Ga0315320_10001998_pt1 | contig 16887 bp, 9 predicted proteins | sample M140m21515metaG_FD_203458 | JGI IMG/M metagenome (GOLD analysis project Ga0315320, IMG submission 203458) | Ammonia-oxidizing marine archaeal communities from Monterey Bay, California, United States - M1 40m 21515 | ecosystem: Environmental > Aquatic > Marine > Coastal | place: USA: California... | reverse complement strand
GTCGTCGCTCGCGCCGTCTCTCGCGCGAACGCGAACGCGAACGCGAACGCGAACGCGAACGCGAGCGTCGCCTGTGTTTGCGCTTGTGCTTTCTATCCTTCTCTCGCTTCTCCTTTTTGTCGCGGCGCCGTCGCTTTCCGTCGCGTCGCGCGTCCTCCTCCCCGCCTCGTCCCCGTCCCCGTCGCCGTCCTCGCCCACCGCCTCCGTCTTCCTCTTCGAAGAACTCCTTCAACGCGTCCTTCGCCAGCGCGACGTCGTTGTTGAACTCTTTGAGCGCCAGCGCCAGCGTCGTCGCGTTCGCTCTCGGGAACGTCTCGCGTAGGTACCGGTCGGCGTTCGCCGCCGCCTCGCGCGCGCGCTGCTCGGCGTGTCGCACCATCATCGACGGACCGCGGTCATCGTTCGGGTCGCCCGCGCGCGTGAACTGCGCGGACATGTCGAGCGCGTCGCGGTGTGGAGGGCGGCGCCGTCGGTCGCGTCCTCGGCGCCTGTTTTTATTAAAATAATCTATCGTCAGATCGTCGCGCGAACGATCCTGTGACGAATTAATCTACTTCTAACAGCAGCTTGAACATCTCGTACGTGTAGTACCCGAGCGCGGCGGATGGGAGAACTTGCACGCAACTCGGACCGAGACCGGCGTAGAGGCTCTTCAAGCCGGATTCGCGCGCGACGGAGCGAAGCGTCGTGGCCATACTCAGGAGCGCTTTTCGACCGAACACCATGGCGGTGGACGATCGACCGCTTTGCATTTGCATTCGCCGACGGATGACCTCGAATGGGTACGTCGACGCTTCCGAGGCGACGCCCGCGACGGCGCCGTACAGCATCATGTTCTTTTGCTCGATGTTTTTCACAGAATTTTCCTCTGCTTGTTTCGATCCGCTCTTCTTCCGCGTCGCCGCGAGCTCTGCGTTGAGTTGGGCTAATCTGCGGTTCTTTAACCCGTCGTAGACGCTATAATACACCGCCGCGTTCGGAACCATGGACACGAGCGCCGGCGTGATGCCGCGATAAAACGTGCTCGCGCCCTCTTGTCGGTACATCATCTTCACGCACGCGAAGAACGAGCCGTACTTTTCCTTCCCACCCGTCGTGAGCAGTCTCGTGCGCAAAACATCCATGGGAAAACACGTGACGACCGCCGTCATTCCCGCCCCCGCGCCAGCGCACACCAAGCCGATTTTCCTCGCGTCGCTGCCCTCGGGAAAAGTGCGGTTGACGATTTCGCGATACGTGTCGAACGCACAAAAGTTGATCGCCTTGAACGGCGCCGTGCGCGCGATGTTGAGCATGTTCCCTTTCCAAAATCCGAGCGCGCCTTCGGTGCGCAATATCCCCCCCACCATGGCCTCGAGCTTGAGCGTGCTGCGATTCAACAGGTACTCAATCTTCACCCTCTCCAGCGGCGCGAGCACCGTGCGCACGCACACCGTCGCCAGCGTCCCGCTCGCCAACCGCCGACCCGCCTCTTCCTTCCTCGACAACTTTTTCTCTCGCCGCCGCGGCTTCGCGCCCCCCCCGTTCGCCTTGCGCGTCGCGCCGCGTCCCGTCGCCGCCTTCGTCGCCGCCGCGCGCGTCGCCGCCGCCGCCAAAAACCTCCACCGCCGCCCGCCCGCGCCCGCGCCCGCCCCTCCCGCCGTCCCCATCGACGTCGACGACGTCACCGCCGTCGCACGCGCGCGCGCGTCGCGAATCACCCATCCTCGCGTTCGCGTCCGCGTCTCCGCGTCGTCCTCGCGCGTCGCGCGTCGTCGTCCCGACGCCGTCCCGACCCATTCCCGGCCGTCTGACCGCCCGCCGCGTCGTTCGCGTCGCCCGCCCGCGCGCGTCGTCGCGCATACATCGCGCCTCCGTCGCGCGTCCGCCATCGCGCGCGCGCGCGCGCCGTCGTCCGTCGTTCTTCGCGACGCCGAGTCGTGCGTTCGTTCGTCTCGAGACCTTCTTCCCTCTTCGCGGTCGCGCGCCGGTTCCGCGATCGTCTCTGCGAATCCGCGCGCGTCGAGAACGGTCGCGTCTCTCGCGTCGCGCGTCGCGCGCGCGCGCGCGCGTCTCGCGCGCGCGACCGCGACGTCGCGACGTCGCGGACCGCGCGATCGTGTATGAAACGCCGTACTTTATTCCGCACCTTACGACGCGGTTAGTCCGTGTGTGACGACCGACCGGTCTCGTGACACCCATCGACGGGTCGCGACTCCACGCGAGGGGGTCGCGGGACGGCGACCCATCGCGGGCGATCGACGCGACATCGCGACGCGGACGCGGACGCGCGTCGACGCGGAAGCGCGTCGACGACGCGCGAAACGGAAGCGGATTCGAAAACGACGCGAACGCGCGCGCGACGGCGAAGAGGGGCGCGCGAGCGGCGCGAAGACGACCCGAAAGCGTCGGATAACGAGCTCGAAGATATTTGAATCGAGACGCGAGGCGCGCGCGAGCGCCGAGGGAGGCGCGAAGAAGAGGCGCGGAGGCGGTCGAGCGTCGGCGTGGGATGGCGACGTCGCTCGGCGCGCGCGAGGGCGCGCGGGATGCGGCGGGCGTCGGGCGTGGACGGCGGGGCGAGGGGCGGCGAGCGGACGCGCGCGCGGCGACGACGCGGAGACGCGAGGGACGACGACGACGGGGGCTGGTGGTCGTGAACGGGAGCAAGTATAAGAAGAGTGACTTTGAGATGGAGCGTCAGATCGGTGAGGGGTCGTTCGGGGTGGTGTACGAGGGACGAGTGGCGGTGAACGACGCGCGCGGGTTGCGCAAAGGCGACGCCGTGGTGCTCAAGCGCCCGAAGCTCACGGTCGAGGGCGCGGCGGAGTTGCAGGAGATCGAGTCTTGGATGAACGATCGAGTGAGTCGAGACGCGAAGGGGGCGTGCGCGGAGTTCGTGGGATCGTTTCGCGTGACTCGGGACGATTGGTTGGCATCCGGGACGAACGACGCGTTGAGCAAGGAAGGCTTGTGGTTGGTGTGGAGATACCAGGGCGATCGCACGTTGGCGCAATATCTCGCGCAGCCAGATTATCCCACTGGAGTCGCGAAGGCATTACTGGATCGTGATGACGTGTATCGCGGCGACGCTGCGGTGGAACTCGAGATCACGCAACGCGCGATTTCGCAGCTCTTGTCGAGTCTGCTGGCGATGCATCGCGCCGGGTTGGTTCATCGCGACGTGAAACCGCACAATCTCGTGCTCGCGAGAGAGCCGACGCCTGAATTTAAAGTGATCGATCTCGGCGCTTGTGCGTGCTTCAGATCTGGGATGAATTTCACCCCGGATGAAACCATCATGGATCCGAAATACGCGCCTCCCGAGGAATTTTTAATTCCGACGGACGACGCCCCCGATCTGCGAAAGATGTTCGCACCTGTCGCGCTCGCGGCCGGTACCACGGCATGGCTATCACACAGACCAGATCGATTCGATATGTATAGCACTGGAATCGTACTAATGCAGCTCGCCATGCCGAGCTTGCGCACGAACAGTGGGTTGCAAAGCTTCAACCGCGGATTGAAAAAGTTCAAGTACGACTTGCAAAAGTGGAGAGAAGCGAACAAAGGTCAACTTAGTCGATCGAAGACGGCTGTTCTCGACGCTGGTGATGGCGCGGGATGGGAGTTGGCGGCAGATTTACTCCGTCCGAGGCCGTACGAAGCCGAGGATGATCAAGAAGCCCGCGAGCGCCCGAGCGCAGAGCAAGCGCTCAAGCATCGCTTCTTCCAAGTCGACCCCACCGAGCTCAAGGTCGAAGTGAAGGAAGGCCGCGGTGATAACTGGGTAGCGGAGACCGCTGGAATGTTGACTGATATGTTTTCGTTAGAAAAACGTATCCAACGCCAGCAAGTCAACATAGCCAAACAATCTACGACGATCCAGCGCATGCGAGACGACGGTGAGGACGCTAAGAAAATCGCAGAGGAGGAAAAGACGCTCGAGAAGATGCGCGTTGGATTACAAGGCTTGGTTCGATCCATGAGCTTCAAGGAAGTCGAAGCGCGCACGACTATGGTTTCCGCAGCGACCGAGTTGAAAAAAGCGGCCAAGGAGAGCGGCGTTGAGACGTCGAAAGAGTACGACGGCTTGCTGTCGAATCTCTCCTCGAACGGCATCGGGAAGACACGCATGCAGTCCATCAATGATCGCGTCAACCGAGCCGCTCAGGACACGAGAAAGAGCTTCGATGAAGGCATGAACACGCTTTTGCGCGCGATTCGCCCTAACGCGCCAGATGCCGAAGACGAAGAAAGACAAGTTTCAGAAAACGTTGAGCGAGAAGAAAAGACGACTCCGAAGGCGCCGGCGATGAGAAAGACGGTCGAGAACACAAAGGACAAGGTGTCGTCCATGCTCGCTAGAATTTCCAAGCAAACTCCGGCGAAAGAAGAAGACTCTGAGGCCATTCGGCTTCGCATGGAAGCCATTCAAAATGAAATGAACGCAGTCATCGAAGAAATGGCAGAGATGGAGTCGCGGCTTCTCGCTCAACAGCAAGAGCTCGAGGCGCAACAAAAGAATATTTCCACTACGTTCACGCCGCAAGAGACCACCGAAAGCCGGAAGAAGAATGGCTCGAAGAAGAATGGAAGTATTGGTGCCTTCTTTAAAACGAACGGAAAGAAGAACGGTTCGAAGAAGAACGGTTCGTCGTCGTCGTCGTCGTCCTTGGTCGACGCGAACGAAAGCGACACATAGCACCACCGCCCGCAACAAGATCCCAAAATCGATTTATTGTAGCGCCGCATAATAGCCGCATTAGACATTGAACACAACGCAAGCACTTGACGAGAATTCGTGCGACGAGACGAGCGGACGACGATATAATGTGGAATCACTCTTTTCCATAACACTCCGGCTAACGAACGCAAAACGCGAAATCTACTTTTCCGGAATTTCAATGTCCCCGGAATCGATCGATTCTTGCACGTCCGACGGGTCTTCGCCCTCGACGGTGCAGCCCACAGACTTGGCCGTACCGAGAATTTCTTTGACGGTACCGGCGAGCGACTTGGCGCAAGACCTCGGGCGCATAGTGCGCGCGACTTCGATGATGTCGTCCAAAGAGCAGTTGCCCGTGTGCAAGATACCCTTGACCTTTTTGCGGTCTTGGAACGGCTCCTTGAGCGCTTTAATGACTAAGGCGGAGGCCGTCGGCACGACAGACACCTTCGCTTGACGGTTTTGCACGGTGAGCTTCACCGTCACGCGCAAACCCTTCCAGTCCTTGGCGGTTTCCTTCGCGATGTCTTCCCCGACCTTCTTCGGCGACAAACCGAGCGGACCGATCTTCGGCGCGAGCGAAGACGCAGCGCCGACTTCACCGCCGGTGGCGCGCATGAAAATCTCCAAAACGGAGTTCGGGTCGAACTTAGGCGGCATCTTTCTGTGATTTTCGAACGCGCGCGTCATTCGTCAGTCCCTCGCCCTTCCCGCCTCCGTCGCGTCAACCCTCTTCTCACTAGGGCTTTGCGCGCCTCCCCATCGCGCGCGCTTCACCCATCACCCGCGCGCGATCGACCGCCCGCGCGTCGACCGCGCGCGAGCGATGATTTTCCCGACCGCATCATCGCGCGCGCGTCATCGCGCGGCGATCGCGCGCGTCACGCGAGCCGTCCGACGCGATCGTCGCGCGCGCCCGCGCGCGATCGACCGCGCGCGCGTTCGACCGCGTCTCGGCGTCGCGCGCGACGTCGCGGGCCGTCGAAGCGCGGTCGAACGATCGATGCGCGTCGTCTTCGCCGCGCGCGCGTCGCGTCGGGTCGTCGTCGCCGGCGCACCTGTCGTCGCGCGTCGTAAAGACGGCGCGGGCGACGCGCGCGCGCGAGGTGTCGTGACGAGCGTACACACGGAACGTGACCAAATGTCCGAATGTCCCGGTCGTATGTGTAAACAGTCCGTACATTCTACGCACATGGCGACGCGCGCGCGCGCGCGCGCGGCGCCCGCGAGGACGCGGCGCGGACGCGCGCGTCGCCCGAGATTCGCGCGCGCCGCGTCGACGCGCACGGTGGACGTGTACTGGGACTTGGATAATCTATGCCCGAAGAGCGCGACCGCCGCGGTCGTGTTCGAGCGCGTGCTCGCCGCGGGCGCCGCGTTCGGGCGCGTGAACCACCCGGTGCGCGCGTACGCGAACGATCAGACGCTGGCGAGGTTGGCCGAGGACGGGGAGTGGCTGGAAGGGGTGGTTGAGGTGACGGCGTGCGCGTCGAGCTCGGAGGCGGCGGACGACGCGCTCGGCGACGCGTTGACGCGCGCGGTCGGTGGCGAAGACGCGCCCGTGTTCAGCGGGAAAAAACGGCTGATGGTCGATGAAAGCGGGGTGAACGCCGAGATGGCGACAGAGCGCGCGTCGGCGATCGAGGAGGCGACGTTTTGGGCGGACGCCGCGCGCGAGGCGAGAGCGGCGCTGCCGACGGGCTGGGACGTCCGGGAGGAGCAAATAGAAGCCATCGTTCGCGGTCGCGATCGTGTGGTGTTGATAGTGACGTCCGATAATGATTTCAAGCTCGCGATGGACTACGCCGCGGCGAAAGGGGTCGTCGTCGTCGTGCTCGGGAATTTGGTTGATTTCTCTTCGGCGCAGCGCTCGCGGGCGAGCGATCCGAAAAAGTATTGGGACGCGTTGCGAGTGGAGTGCGAGCGACGTCCGCTGTCGCGGTTGAAGCTCGTGCAGTCATGTGATTGTGCGCTAATTTGGGACCCATACGTCGAAAACATCGCTGGCGTGTGGTTCCCGGCGCGCGGATCCGGAATGGGTCGTTGGTATCATTCGTGAAGGGAGAGGCTCCCAAACAACCTAGGTATCTTTAGTTCTTAGCTCCAGTTGCATTGAACAATGTGTAGTGTTTTAGTCTACGTTATCAACAGTATCCGGCTTTACTTCCTCGGCGACGACCGGTTTTTCCGTGGCCGGCGTCTGCTGGACAACCGCTTGCCCTGGAATCGAGGGACGTGCCGCTGCCGCCTTCTGTCCAAATGTCGATGTCTTTCGCTGCGGCACTGACGCCGGTTTTGCAGCGGTCGCACCTTCCTTTACTGTGTTTTTGGTCTGTTCAGGACGTCGCATCGCGTCAATTCTAGCCCGGGCTTCATCATCGGATTCCGACGTTCCCGTTTCATCCGAAGGATAGTCCTCATCGCTGTAATCGTCCTCGTCGTCATCGCTATAGTCCGATTCGCTCGATTCTTCCTCCTCCACTTCAGCGTTCGGTTTCGTGACGTCCGAACGCGATGCGGACTTGGCTTCGCGCGCTGCCACGTTCGTCGCGGTGGGCTTCAGCACCTTCATCATGCACGAAACCTTGGCGTCGACACCAATCCAATAGTCGCTCATCAGCGACACGCCCACGTTGTACATACCGCTCGGCAAGCCGACGAACTGGACAGACAAATCCAAAGGTTCATCCCCGCGCTCAGCCTTCTCTACATCGCGCTGCTTTAACGTCGAGCTAGCTAAGAGGGTGTTCGTGGATTGATCGTACACGAACACGCGCCAACCCTCTGTACGATCAGCGGCGCAAAACGGTAACGGAGGCAACGCGCCACCTAGCGGTCCACCAGATCGTCCAATTTTAATCTTGAGCTTCGCGGTGACAAAATCTCCTTCCATGATGGTGTCGTCGTCGTCGTCGACAGATATTTTCGCCTCAAAAGTCGTCACACGTGGGATCACCGCGAGCTGACGCTCGACATCCTTCGTCGCGGCCTCAGAAAATCTTGCGTTAATCAACAGCTTTTTGCGATCCTCGCTCGATAATTTCATCAGCGCGTGCAGGGATTTGCACTTTTTTGCAACACCGTTGAGGTTTTCCGTGGAGAAATGTGGGAGCTGAAGCAAACTCGCGTTTCCGTCTTCATCTCGCTTTCGCGAAGAAAGAGGCACGCCTTGAGTGAAGCATTGGTAAAACTCCATGACGCTGATCTGCGGTCGCGCGTACGAATGACCGGCGCGGTTGATTGGCATCGCTGCGATCTTGAGCAACTCTTCGATCAATCGAGGCAGGGTGAGCACCAATTTTTTAGCATCCGCGGAGAGCACAGGTGGAAGCGAAGCCGCACGCCGGGACGTCTGAGTAAGGATCAACATGTGTGCTTTGATGATGGTCGGCAACCGCTTCATGAGCTTTTGATCTTTCGATTCGTACTCGTTCTTGTAATCTTTGAGAAGCTGGCTTACGGCCGCATCTTGTCCATCGAGGAACGGCGTCTCGATGAATTCGTGCGCCACGGCGAGCGTCTCCGGAACCTTTGAGAGCGCGAGCACCGGCTTTAACATGCGCGCGTAATTAACCTGTGTCTGCTTGAGCACGTTGTTTCCACCAAATTTGTTCATTTTACGGATCGAACACATAGCGATGAAAAGCGGAAGCATGATACCTCCGACAACGAGCACGATGAGCATCACCGGCGCCATGCCACCCTTTCCAAAAAGTTGCTCGGGCAACGCGATGCCGAGCTTGGTGCTCTGTTTACCATCAGGATGACCGTACTTTTCGTAGTTCTCTCGCGCGACATCGTCCGTCAGCGTCTTGTACGCCGGCGCGATGGACTCGGCGAAATAAACCGCCGCCGCGGGATCCGGGTTCTTGTCTGGGTGATACTTGAGCGACAACTTTCTGTACGCGCTCTTAATTTCCTTCGTGCTCGCCCCCACGCGCAGGTCCAAGATATCGTACGGATCGAACCGTTTCTCCTGTAACGGCGTTCTCGTGATGTACACGGACAGCGCGATCATCACGATCCACCCGAGCGTGTACCACAAATTGGTCCCTCGAAACAATCCGCCCACGCGCCTCCCAGTCGTCATCTTACGCCGTTTCATCGACGCCATCGCCGCCTTTCCCCATTCACTCTCTACGTCACTAATCTCCGTCGATATCGTCTGCGTCTGCTTCTTCGAGCTCGCCGCGTCACCCTTCCCCTCTCCGCTCCCGCGTTCCGTCTTCGTCGCCGCGCTCGCCAGTCGCGCGATCGTCGCCGGAATCAAAAACGTCCCGAGCATGCTCACGACGAATATCGGAAACAGCGCTCCCTCGGCGTCCGTGACGTCTTCTTGCGCGTCTCCGAACCCCTGCTCGGCGTTCGCGTCGCGTCACACCGCGTCAGTCGTTCGTCATCACCGCGCGTTCGTCGAGATCTTCGATCTTCATCTTTCGACACCGGTCGCGTCGTCGGCGCGCGGTCGCGTCGCGCGCGCGAGGCTCGGATCGATCGCGCGCGCGTCGCACCATGATTCGTGCGTTTCGCCGCGCGCGCCGGTCGTCGCGGCGCGGTGACGCGCGAGGTCGTCGCGAACGCGCACGACGCGACGCGATGCGACGTCGCGCGGGGTCGCCGCGCGGACGATTTCCAGATTTCGCGCGCGCGACGAGCGGCGGCGCGACTCGGAGGCGAGGCGGGCGAGGGGGGCTACTTTCCTACACAGAAATCGCGAAAGACGACGTCTAAGACGTCTTCCACGTCGTACGCGCCGGTGACGCGACCGAGGGCGCGCGCCGCGAGCTTTAACTCCTCGGCCTCGAGCTCGAGCGCGGAGGCGGAGGCGGAGGACGCGCGAGCGCGCGCGACGGCGGCGTCGAGCGAAGCGACGCACCGAGCGAGGTTGACTCGATGGCGCGAACGCGTGATGGCGAGGGTGGAATCGTTGGCGTCGGATGCGTCATCGCCGATCGTGCACTTTTGAGCGACGATGCGCGTGAGAGTCGAGATGAAACCGTCGAGACCGGCGCCGGTGAGGCAGCTCACGACGGCGGTTTCGTAGCCATCCGCGGCGGTTTCGTTTTCAATCTCCATCAACTCGCGCGTTTGTCCGTCACTCAGCGCGTCGGATTTGTTCCATACGTTAACGATTGTCTTTTTCGATAAATTGAGCGCCTTGAGATCGATGTTGGATGCGTCGTTAGTGGCGTCCGCGAGGGCGACGACGACGTCGGCGTCTTCGGCTCGCTCGAGCGCTCGAGCGATGCCGAGCTTTTCCACGTCGTCTTCGGTCTCACGAAGACCGGCAGTATCGCTGACGATGACCTTGTACCCACCGAGCTCGAGAGACACCTCTAGGACGTCTCTAGTCGTCCCCGCGTGCGGCGAAACGATGGCGGCGTCGCGGCCGGCGAGCGCGTTGAGCATCGAACTCTTGCCCACGTTAGGCGAGCCCACGAGGGCGACGCGCACGCCCCGACGAATCAGCTCCCCACGCGCGGGTGCGTCTAAATACTTTTGTAACGTATCGCGAAGCGCCTTGACGCGTTCGCGCACTTTCCTCTCCACCACGTCGCTCGCTATATCCTCCTCCTCGCCGAAATCTAAAGCCGCCTCGCAATACGCGGCGCACGTCAACAACTCTTTCCTCCAAGTCTCATACATCGATCTCTGCGCCGCGTTCCGCGACAACATCATCGCTTGTCGTCTCTGCGCCTCCGTATCCGCGTCCAAGAGATCCGCCAACCCCTCAGCCTGCGTCAAATCCATCTTCCCGTTTCTAAACGCTCGCCTCGAAAACTCCCCGGCTTCGGCGACGCGAAAATTATCCAACGTCCCCAGCGCGTCCATGAGCGCGCGCTGCACCGCGGCCGAACCGTGCGCGTGTAATTCTACCACATCTTCTCCCGTGAACGACCTCGGCGACGCGAACACCGCGACAAATCCCACATCGATGGGCGGTTCGTCGCGCGCCGCGTCGCCTCGCGCGAACTCAACCAACCGCAACCGTCCGTGCTCCGCGGCCGTCGCGCTCGTCTCCGCCGCCCGCGACCGCGCGCGCGCGTCCGCGGCGTTCGTCGACGACGCGCCGTCGCTCGAATTCGCGCCTCCCGGCGGTCTCGTCAGCCGCAGCGCGTCGCGCGCGTTCGGCCCGCTCACGCGCACGACGCTCACGCCCGCGCGCCCGCGCGCGGTGGCGAGGGCGTATATCGTCTCTCGCGCCGCGCGACGCATGCCGCGCGAATCGCGCCGCGCCGCGCGCTCGAGGCGCTCGAATCGCGTCGCGTCGCGCGCGCGAGGCGCGCGAAGTGACGCCGCCGAGACGCCGAGACGCCACATCGCGACGTCGCGGCGCCGCCGCGCGATGCCCAAGCGACGAAACAGCAAAGCCGCCTGGCGCGCGCTCGCGGATGACGTCGCCGACGCCGTCCGCGCGCCGAGCGCGCGCGAGGACGCGGCGACGAAGACGAACGACGCGCTGTTTTACGTCGACCGCGCCGGCGGCGGCGGCGGCGACTCGAACGGCGCGCGCGGGCGCGACAACGCGGGAACGAAGCGCGAGCGCGCGCGACAGCGCGCGCTGAAGATTGATGCGGCGTGTGAGAAGGCGCCGGCGGCGCGCGCGTACCCGACGCCGGTGAAGCTGCGGGCGGGGAAGATGTGTAACCCGCCGCCGAGTCGAGCGCTCGAGGCGGTGCGGGTCAAGGGGAAAGCGAAGCCGGTGGTGAAGGGCGCGGGCTCGAAAGGAAAGAAAGCGGACGGCGTGTTCGATGTGTGGGCGAGTAAGGCACCGCGGGCGAGAGGGGTGAATAAATTGGCGAGGAAACTCACCGCGCCGACGACGAACGCGAAGGCGGTGGCGCCCGAACATCCGGGGTGTTCGTTTAATCCCCCGAAAGATGCGCGCGAAGACGTCGTCGCGGTTGCGCTCGCGAAGGAGTTTAAGGCGAAGCAGGCGAGGTATTTAGATCCGGTGACGGTGCCCGTGTCGAACGTCGTGGCGGAGGCGAATTTGGTCAACGAGTTGTATTTCGAGAGCGGATTCGGGGAAGACGAGACGGACGACGAAGACGGCGATGGCGACGGTAAGCTCAGCATCAATCCCGCGGTAAACGCGGATAAGTACACTAGAACGAAGCGAAACAAGCTCAAGCGACGCGCGGAGGCGGAGGCGATCGAACAGGCGAACAAGAAGGCGAAGCAGCTCAGACGAGACCTGAGCAACCTCAAGGCTTTGAACAAAGAGATCGAAGCCGAGGAAGAGGAAAGGAAGGCAAACCTGGCGCGTCGCAACGCCGTTCGCGCCGAACGTCGCGCGTCTCAGCCTTCACGTCTTGGCAAGCTTCGTCACAAAGAAGCCGACGCCGACGTCCGTTTCGCCGACGAGCTCGACGGCGGTTCCCTCCGCACCCTCAAGCCAGGCGTCTCTCTCCTTCGCGATCGCCTCAAATCGTACGAGCGTCGCGAGATCATCGAGCCTCGCCGCAAGATCGAGCGCAAGAAGGCCAAGGCGGTGATGAAATACGAACCCGGCGCCCGTGGCGAGAAGGAAATCGAACTCATGGTTGCCGCTGAGAAGTCGAAACAGCGCATCTCCGAGCTCCGCGCCCTCGTCGCCGCCGGCGACCGCGGCGCTTCCTAGTCATCTTCACCGTTTTGTATTCTACGTCAATCATTCGTCGCGCGTGCGTCATTCGCCCTTCGTCGCACCGCTCGATCGATCGATCGCCGCCGAATTGACCACTTCTGCACTTTTGCCGCCAAAATTCAAATTTTTCGTTCCGGCATTGGCGGTCGGCGGCAATCGACGACGCGCCCGACGTCCTCGACGACGCCAACGCGCTCGCCCGCGCGCGAATCGAGCAGAAAGTCGTGAGACGAACGCGCCGCACCCGCGCGCGCGAAACGCGTCCGGAACCGCGCGACGGCGACGGCATCATCGCGCGACGACGACCGACGTGTCGAAACGACGACTCCGATCGAGCGAACGACGCCCTGCGAGCGCGCGATGCGGGAGATTCGCGCGAGGAAACCGCCGGTGAAGGTGCGTGGTGGTGTGATCTCGTAAACGCGCGCGAAACGGAAGGGAATGTGGGCGGTGGTGGGGAAGAAGATGGGCGTGATGACGATCCGCGATCGACGCCGGCGGCGTAACCGCCGGACGACGGCGACGGCGATCATCGTCGCGTGTAGATGGCGACTGACGACGGTTTTTGGCAAATGCAGTATGAACCGACGATGAACCGACTTCAGGGTGGAGATTTTGTGGCGAGAACGCGGCCGAGGACGCAGGAGGAGGAAGCGCGGGCAGAGGCGTCGACGTCGACGATGTCGAGGAGCGGGTCGAGGTCTTCGAATGCGGAGAATGACGGTGGGCGTTACGTTAACGGCGCGACGGGGGCGAAACGTATGAAGATTGAGTCGGGTTTGGGATTCAAGGCGTCGGCGTCGACGCAGCAAAGAAGCGTAGGGAAATCGTCCAACGCTGGCTCGCACGCGAGCGGCGGTAAAAAGTTGAGCCCGGCGACGATGAAATCCCCCAACGCGGCGAGGGACGCGACGACGCCGAGGCAACGTCCGACGAACAACCAACTTTTATATCGTATCAATTTTCATTGGGAACACTACGAGCACGCTATTCCGGCGATTGTTAAAAAGCAGTTGCCAAAGATGACAGAGGCGTGTCCATCGGTGACGAGCGCTTTTCTGCAGACGCTCCGCGCTTTGGATATGGCTGAAAGCCAACGTACGGATGGTGCTCGTAACATTCTGCAATTACTCAGCGTCAACACTCGCCGTACCAAGGTTGTGGCGCTGAACTCGGGTACGCACAGAGTGCCAGAAGAACTTAGGCGTCATCAGTTGTCCGACGCGGAAGGCAACGAGTACTCAACAAACCTCGACAGGAACAGGTATGGCAACGACGATAACTATTTGTGGACTGTCACTCGATTCAACCTACAAGCGCTCGAGCTTTGCCCACTGCTCGCCCAGGTGCAGATCATCGGTACCAAGGGCAACTGCGACGACGTTCTTCTCACCGCGGACAAGCTTGAATGCGGGTGCGGAAGCAACCGCAAGGGGTTGTCCAACCACTGGACGGTCCCAGCTTTCGTGCTACCGTCGCAGATGCCGACGGCGATTCCCAAGTCCACGCTTGCCGCGAAAGATCGAAGCCGGAAGAAGGCCCGTCAGTCGCTGTCGAGTGTACACGGAGAAATGACGCCCGAGCACACGTCGGACGACGACCAGCACGCCGGCATGGGTGTTCTCCTCGACGCCCTCACTTCGGTTGGTGGTATTCCCATGTCGCCGGTGAAGCCTTCGCGAATGACGACCAAGCCTCAAGCGCCAGTGATGTCCCCTTCTCGACCAATTCGAGGGATTCGTCAAGTCGAGCTCGATCTCGGGGCAATTAATGAGGACACGGCGCTCGCGCAGGAACAAATCGCGCAAGCAACTCGCGAGAGTATTGATCAGATTCCGGATGGTTCCCTACGAGACGAGCTTCACGGTGCCATCACAAGATCGTGCGAACTGCACATGACGGCTGCGGCGGCACAACTTTGTCAGCACAAGGCTGAGAGAGAGGCAGCGGAATACAAAGTGTTAGTCGGCCGACTCGAGCAACTGTTGAGCAACTCTGAGACGGCGATGCATCAGCTGCAAATTCAAATGGCAAAGATGAAGGGCGAGGGTACGTCGCACGGCACGGAAAACGATCGCGTCATTCAAGGGAGCGCGATTTTGGCGCATAAACTCATCGGGATGCAACAAAGTCTGTCGTCGCTGACGTCGCGTTTCGATTTGATGTGCGACCAATCAGCACCACGCTCGGTGATTGAAGAATTACTTCGCAGTGAAATGGCTGCTCATTTGGTGACCAACAAGGCTTTACTCCGCGCCGAGACGAGTCTCGCTGCTTATGCTGCCGCCGAGGCGACGTGTGACGAAGAGATTTGGCGAACTCAGTATGTGAAGACAGCTCAGCGTAATTTAGAAAAAGCAGCGTACGCTGCGAACGCTTCAATCGTCATGCCGACCGAGGCACCTATCGCGGAGATGGTACCACCGGCTCCAGTCGTCAAGGCGGCTCCTGCGCCCGCTTTCATGCACTCCGAAGGAAACGTCAAGTACGGCGCCACCGTGCAAACACCGAAGCGTCAAGGAACAGCACCGCGTGGAATCAAATCTATCGCCATTATGGCCGATGCCGTGGCGAGTGCGAACATCGACGCTTCTCATTTACCACCGGAAACTCCTCTGGGCGCGGTGAAGCCGATGCGTCACGCGTTCATCTCTCCGCCGTAAAGCTTTACATCATAGCCCGCGCTTGGCATTTTTGTATACCGAATAACACATGGTTTACTGTCGATGTCGATCCTCTCGCGATCTGCAACGCTTCTCGGACCTCGGATTGCATCGTTAAAGCCCACGTCTGTTGACGTCACGCGGCGATCGGCGACGATTTATAAATCAACAAGCCCAACGAGGCTCTCACACTCGCCGAGAGAATCACAGCCACTCATGTGCCTCGTTTAATGCCATGTGAAGCCCCCTCGTTCGTAGTCACTTCACTTCAACGCACGGACGCGCGTCGCGAAAGAAAACGAACTTTACATTTTCAATGTTCAACACGAAACTCAGCGCTCGGGCGTTCTTGCTCGTCATCGTCGCCTTGATTGCCGCTGTGGCACAACCAGCTGAGGCTGGGTGGAAGCACCACAAGGGGTGGAAGCACCACAAGAAGCACATGTGGAAACCGTGCTCGGACGGGTGGTGGGCGCGCGTGCGCGAAGGAAAGAAAGTCAGCGATGACAATCGAGCCGTTTTACGATGCCTCCTTCATAATTGTGGTCGAGAATTGAAGGACTGCGCGCACGATTCGACGTGCCGCATGACGACGCGCTGCCTTCGCGACTGCCGCGACGAAGGTCGAGAGTGCGCTCTCGATTGCCTCAAGAAGTACGATGGCTTCGAGTCCGACGAAGTTAAAGCACTCGGAAAATGTGGCATCTCGAACGAATGCATGCGTCAGTCTTGAATTGACGCTTTAAGCAGCCCAAAGCCGCCCTGATGATTACTTTTACTTTGTTTTACGACTCACGAAAACGCGGCGCCTCTTGATGATTTCAATTCAAGTTTTACTCTGTTTCAGCATCTACTCATATTACACTGTCCCTCGCTAATACTCACTTAGCCGTCCAATCGGTCGACTTGCGCCGCCTTGAACAACTCGGGCATGTGCGCGTTGGTGACGTTCATGCGCTCAAAGTTCACCGCGCGTTTCTTCTTCTTCTTTTCCACCTCAGGCGCTGGGCCCAAGTCGTACACTGGACGCGGTGTCGGTTCGATCCCCTCTCTGCGCAACGCCTTATCGAAGTCCACGTCGTACTCGGGGATCTCTATGTCGTGAAAGGATCCGACGAAATCTTCACTCAAGTCGACTTCGTACTCGGGCTGCTTTCTAAACAAAACCTTCTTCTTCGTCTCCGTGTTCGTCAACATGATCACCGCATCGTCTTCTTCCGCGAGTGCGATCGCATCATCCTTTGCCTTGACGTACGCATCGACGATTTCATCGATCGCTAATCCATCGGGCGTCGAATTCACCAGCTCCAACACGTCCTCCTTGCACAACACGTCGTGCTTCGCCCTGTACTCGAACAGCCCCTTCGCCGCGTCGTATCGAACCTTCTCGTGATTCTTCAGCGACTCGAACAGCGGTCCGACGTTGCAATCAAAGCCCAAGAAAACTCTCAAATCATCGTTCGACATCGGTCGTCGCTGCGCGAAGAGCGTATCGATCGCGTGTTTCTGCTTCGCCAGCAGATTCGTCGCCACCACCTTGACCGGCTCCACGGGTTTCGCCTCCGCCTCCATCGCCGCGATCGCCGCCGCCTCCGCGAGCTTCTGCGCCTCCGCCGCGGCTTTCATGCGCGCGTACTGCGCCTCCGATCGCGCGTCCAGCGCCGCGCGATCGCGCGCCGCCGCGGTCATGATCTTCGATGCCGCCTTTTGCCCAGAGCGGTACTTATTCAGCGTCTTCTCCAGCACCGACGCCTTGCGTTTGGACGACCCCGCCATGACGAGCGATCGCGATGCGTGCGCGCGCTGTCTCACTCGACTCGCCTTTCGAGCGCGCACCCGCACGCGTCGTTGAGTGGCGCATTCGCGACGCAGCGCTGCGGACGCAG
>Ga0315320_10001995_pt1 | contig 16893 bp, 16 predicted proteins | sample M140m21515metaG_FD_203458 | JGI IMG/M metagenome (GOLD analysis project Ga0315320, IMG submission 203458) | Ammonia-oxidizing marine archaeal communities from Monterey Bay, California, United States - M1 40m 21515 | ecosystem: Environmental > Aquatic > Marine > Coastal | place: USA: California... | reverse complement strand
GAGCGTAGTCAGGGGTGTGAGACCGTCTTTTTCCCCATCCCGTGCATCCCGGTGAAAGGATGTCGGCTTGGATTCTTTTTCTTTCATGCGGTCCCCCAATCAGCAACAGGCCAGCCCGTTTTTCGTGCATGACGCAGCAAACGGGGGTCTGGATGAACCACCACGGGCTGTCCAACCACCTCGAGTACGGAAATATCTGTGTAGCTGTCTGTGTAAAATGAACATGCGTCCCAGCCGATGTCGCGCGGCCCCAAAAATGCCTCAGCCGCCACACGCTTTTGAGGACCGTAGCAAAGGACCCCTTCTCCGGTAAATGTGCCATCGTGCGACTCGAATACGGTGCACAAAATGTCGTCCAACCCAAGCTTGTCCAAGGCACACTGCGACAGATAGGTCGAACTGCCCGTGAGCAACACCAACAAATCACCCGCAGCACGATGCTGCTCGATCACGGCGTGTGCTCCGGGTCGAATGCGATTGGAAATCTCTTCTCTCCAAAAAATCTCCGTTCGTTCCCGAATCTCAGCCTCTTGTTGTCCCTTGAGGCCCCGGATCGCTTGGTTCACCGCCGTATCGACACTGCCTCGACCCAGTTGATACAATCCAATCATAAGGCCCATCTTAAGGGCATCTACACGCCGCATCCGACCTTCCCGCACCTGCCGCTTCACCCACAAGGTGGCGGAATTGCAGTCGAGAATCGTGCGATCCAAATCAAAGAAGGCGACACCAGACATGGGGCCTCGTAGCCTACTCTGCCGCCGACGGATAGTTCGACAATGATGTCTACAGATGAAACCAACCGCCAGGAAGGCCACGGATGTGGGCTCGGGCTGTATGCAATCTTGCTTTTGGGCATCTTTTTGGTTGGAGTGGCCGGAATGGTTGGCGGCACCATCGGTCTTCTCAACTCTGAGCCAGAGGAAGCCCGCAACTTGGTTCACGGATCTGAAGTGCAAGTTTGGCGACTTCAGCCCATGCGCGAAGCGGGGCTCCTCGCACTGACCGAGGTTCCATCCGCCTGGCATGATGAGAGTCCTCGATTTGATGGCACCACCGCCTGTGTGATCACCCAACTCGGGGTGGGGCGCATTCAGGACGGCCAAAAGTGGTTTGCCGAGTGGGTGGATGTTCACAACACCAGCGTAAAACCCACATCCAACGGACGGGTACAAGTCACCATCACTACGTCGAGCGAACCCTTTGTGTGTGTCTTTGGGCGGGGTGAAGGAGCGGAGCGATTTCTTCGACAGGTCACCGCTGAACGTCAGGGCGCTTCCGCTCCAACCGATTCTGCAGACTGAGATGGCTCCGTGGAATCTGCCGTCTCCGTGCGCTTGTCTTTGAGGCGCTGGGTCACCGACCCCACCCATTGCGTTCGGGCCGCTACCCGTACACCTTCATCGTAGCGCGCGTGCGCCTTGGTCTTCAGGATTTGGGCCTTTTGTTTGACCACTTCCCGGTATGACTCCTGATCTGCAGCGGAAATGGACCGGGGTGGCGGATAGGACAACATATCTGTGTACAGCAGAAGATATGCGTCCCCGAGAAGCATCAGTCCCTCGAGGGCAAACTCAGGTTCGCCCAGATTGAACATTACGATCGCCTGCTTTTCCGAGGCTGCAATCAATTGAGCACGCTTTTTGAGTCGGCGGGCCGCTTTCTTATCCCCCTTCAGGTCAATTTCAGCGGCGGCTTGTGTCTGGGCACGAACCAATGCGAGGCGGGACTTGGCACGGATCCAACTTCGGTTGTCGGTTCCCGAACTGAGGTGCTTCAACACACGGCGTATGCCTTTCCTGGTTTTACCCGCTCGAATTTCTGTGATGCCCCGCTGCAACTGCATGGTTCGCTCATCTGCATCGCTCCAACGACCATCGGACTGAAGCGAACGAACCGCAGCAATGGCCTCTTTGTGCTGGCCCAATTCTTCCAAACAGTACGCACGACGAAATCGCGCATCGGAAGCCGTGTCACTTTTGGGCCATTGAGAGGCCACGTCAGCGTAGACCGCGATGGCGTCCCCCCAACGCTCTTGCACTTCGTGCAACACCCCGAGTTGATAGGCGACTTGATCGCCATGTCCTTCATGGAGTGACTGGGCTTGAACCAACATGGAATACGCATCGTCAAACGCCCCCACACGGCGGAGCGCCACCCCCTCTTCTAACAATTCGGATTGCGTGGGTGCCACCTCGATGACTTCTGGCTCCACATCCATTTCCGTCACGTCCGGCGGGGTCGCCCAAGCGGCCAAGATCATCCAAGAAAGCATCAGCACGAAAGACTCCGAAAAACAAAGAGCCCTTTCCCGGATTTTTCCGGGAAAGGGAAACCACCTTGGCGGTGTGGACGTTCTCTAAAGGCCCCCTAAAAAAAAGGGGGGTACCTTGATCACCGCTTCAGCCAACCTTTACATAAAGGCATGCCTTCCACGGCGAGAGCTAGTTCCCAAAGTAGAAACACGGGGGCCTAATGATCGGTCCGAAACACCCTCCAGGCAGAAATCATATGATAGCCAAACTCCCAAATACAGCCAAGCACCATCCGCATAGAATTTTCCTTCACCCAATGGCCACATACAAACGGATGATCGCGATCAGGCAGCAGGCTACCTTGCGGCACGATGATGATGATGTACTGGCTGGTCGGAATCTTGTACGGACTGTGCCTTGTGCTTCTTGGAGCATGGGGCGTGCATCGCTTTGTCTTGTTGCGATGGCTCCGACGTACCCGGGTAGAGCCCAAAATATTGGAACACAGTTTCCCAACCGTCCTGGTCCAAATACCGCTGTACAACGAGCCCATGGTGGCCGCCCGAATCATCGATGCCGTCGCGCAACTTGAATGGCCAAGCATTGAGATCCAGGTCTTGGACGACAGTACCGATCAAACCTCAGCCATCGTGGCATCGCGGAGTGCCCATTGGGCCGATCAGGGCATCGTGATTTCTCACATCAGACGGGACCACCGCATTGGCTACAAAGCGGGAGCGTTGGCCGCGGGGCTCGCGCAAAGCCATGCTGAGTATGTAGCCATCTTCGATGCGGACTTTGTACCCCAAGTCGATTTTTTGCAGCGAATGATGCCTTCGCTCAGCGACCCTGCCGTGGGAATGGTTCAGGCGTGCTGGGGACACATCAATCGAGACCAAAGCTGGCTCACCCGAGTCCAAGCCTTGATGTTGGATGGACACTTTGTGATCGAACACACGGCACGCTTTCGAGCCGGACGCTTTTTCAACTTCAATGGAACCGCAGGTATCTGGCGAACACGATGCATTCTGGATGCGGGTGGGTGGTCTCATGACACGGTGACCGAAGATCTCGACTTGAGCTACCGCGCACAGCTGGCAGGGTGGCAGTTTGTTTATCGGGACGATGTCATCACCCCAGCAGAGCTCCCGAGTACAACCCACGCCTTCCTCACCCAACAACATCGATGGGCCAAAGGAACCGCGCAAACAGCCCGCAAACTTCTCGAGCCAATTCTTTCCGCACCCATTCCGTTGGGTGTGCGCGTGGAGGCCAGCAATCACCTCCTGATGGTGTGGGCCTACCCCGTGGTATTTCTGCTGTCCCTTCTGTTTCCTCTATCCATCGAAGCGCGCGCACATATTCATGGCAGTGGACTTCTTGTGCTCGATCTCTTCGCGGTCCTCGCGACCACGGTCAGCATCAGTATTTTTTATGCCACAGCCCTTCGACGGGCGGGGCAATCGGTTCGAATGCGATGGTGGGACATCCCCCTCGCCATGGCCATTGGAATCGGATGCTCCGCAAGTCAGACATGGGCGGTCATCGAAGGGGCGTTCAGCGATGACGCTACATTCGAGCGCACCCCCAAACACGGACATGGCGACCGCATACAGCACCGTTCTCGCATCCACCTGAAACGTGTGCTCACCACCACCAGCATGACGCTGTACTACGCCATCGCCATGGGCTGGGCGGTCATCGAAGGGTATGGGGCCAGCCTCCCCTTTATGGTGCTGATATTGGGCGGCTATGGCGCCATCACCATCAGTCAGTGGATGGAATCACTGGGCACTGTGGAAGCCGCTGAAATGGATGTGGCACCCGCAGCCAAGTAGCGGGAGGCTCGGTCACCTCAGACGTGGCCTCGATGCCCACAGCATTCAGCGCACCGGGATTGATGCAACCTTCAACCCGAAGATGATACCGCTGGGCCATCTTCGCCAACATCACCACGCGTTGGGCACCCGGCCCCTGAGGGGGGCATCCAGAAAGCGCCTCTGTCCATGGTGGGCGCATGGATGTCATCGCCGCCACAAAGCCCGACTCGCTGCCCAGCCCTTCTGGGCAGGCAGCCCGAAGAATCAAGGTCCCTCCCTCAGCCACCGGCGGCTGAGGAGACAGCGCCAGATACGTCGCTGCTCGACTGGCTTGGTACACACTCGAAGCCTTTGAGTCCGGCACATCCAATACCGCCCCGGGTGCACATTCAGACACCATACTCCACGGTTGAATCCGGCTCATGGCCTCCTTCAATACCGCTTTCGGATCACCAAATAGCCAACAGTCAGCAGCGGGTACATACACCAAGGCCAATCGACACCCCGCCGCCTCACCGAGCGCGTCCACCGCTTCTCGAAACGGATTTCCAGCCAGGGTACCGATACATACACCTGAAGCGGTCACCATGTCTCTGTGGTGTAAGGCTGCGATGGTTTCTCGACCCCCACAGCCCACCGCAACCGCCTTGTGCCCCCCAGACAAACCGGCGTATTGATGCAGCTCCACCACACCCACTGCAATCGCATACGACGACTGTGCAACCGGCCGAAAGACTGCACCTGCAATCCCGTTTACCACCGCTGTCTGTACACAGTCATCGGGGTCATGCTGCAACGGTGAAAACCGGGCCAGAGAGGACAGCTCCCGCTCGCTCATTCGACGATGCAAACCCAATCCAACCACGATGGGGCCCACCGCAGGGAGTCGTTCCGTCAGTGCATCTAGCGCTGAAACAAGGTCGAGGTATCGGGTTCCGTCCGGGACACAGATCGCCGGGGACGCCGAATCGCTCCAGGACCCCAAGGCCCCGGCTGGGTCGCGTGATGCACGGACTCCCATAGCAGAGCCACCAAAAATGGAAGGGTCGAAAACAGGGGTGGCCACCAGGGTTCCTCCCAAGAGCTTGCGCCCAGATCGTAGCTGGCGAGAGCCGCGTAAGACAACGGTATCAGGGTCGCGAGCACCGTCCAGGAGCGAACCCCACACAGCAGTGCTGGCACCCAAGCCCACAGTACATACCAGGGATGCACGGTGGGAGAAAGAAGCACAAATGCGCCTCCTGCCCACAATGCAATGCGTTCCGGATCCAGGTGAACCCGCATGGCGCGAAACACGACAAATACACCCACAGCCATCGCCACAGGTCGGGCATACGCTCCAAATACGAACTCAAAGAGCGGGAACAATGCGCCATTAAATGACCAGTGACGGGCATAGGTATCCATGCCTGTCCACAACTGCGCTCCCGCGCCAACAAAGGGCCACAGCGAGGCACATCCCACCAGCATGGCACCGACCAACAACCACGGTCTTCCTCGCCACACACGGACGATCATTACACCCGGTAACAACTTGATCCACATCCCCAACACAGCCCAGGCACTGCCACCCCTTCGCTGATCCCATGCATCGACTGCGGCCAACACACACAGCAGCCCCAATGCCTCCATGTGACCACTGCCCGCGGTTTCCACAGCCCCGAGCGGATGAAGCGCATACAGCCAAGCGGGTCCAATGGTTCGGCCCCGACGAGCCAGCAACCGAGCCAAGAGGTACACCACCCCAACATCGGCCAAACCCATGGTGAGTTGGATGATCCCCGGTGAATAACTGAGGGTTCCCAACAGACCGAACAACCAGATGGCCAAAGGCGGATAAATGGCTGAAACCTCTGGATGCGCGACCATAGAACGAATGGGGTCGGCACCCCACGCATCAAAAATCACGCTTGACGGGGCATGTAGATACGGATTTTCACCCGACCACGCGACCTTGCCTTCCCACAAATATCGATACACGTCATCGGAGAGCGTGGGCTCCATGAACATCAAGATGCCCCGCAGCACGAGGGCCGCGATCACCAGACCACGCATCCCGTACTTGGGTCGAGGAAGAACCCAAACGAAGACTCCCCACAACAGAAGCACAACGATCGCCGGTCCCACATGGATGCGGAGATCCCCCATGCCAAGCAAGGCGAGTGCGCTAATCAGTGCCAGAACTATGCTGCTCATCGTCTACTCGTCTATCCTGACCAGGTGACCCGATCTCCCGAAGATACCGAATCACTTCGATCCAGATGGGCCATTATCTTGGTGCGTCTGCCTCCCGACCCTGCCGCACTCAATGCCGTGCTGCCACGAAGTCGACCCGTAAAAGAGTCCGATCTACCCCTTGTGACCCGTGTCACAGATGATGTCGATGCCGCACATCAAACCGCCGTACGGTTGAGAAAAACAGGCGCCCAGGTCGTCATTGTCGAAGAACCGGTAGAGCGGGGAATGTCCGCCTTTTGTTCCGATCATCCCGCCCAACTTGCCGCCCGCTCATGCCAGGTTTGTGCCGCGGCCATCTGCCCAGGGTGCATGGCGGATGCAGGTGGAATGGCCATGTGTCGCACCTGCCACACCACAGAGAGCAATAAAACCCACTCCACCCGCCGAAGACAACTCTTGTTTCTACTCGTCTTTGTGGCCTTCCTGTACAAGGTATGGGGTCACCTCAAGCAAGATATTGAGGAAGTTACCGGTACTGCGCCCATCACCATCGGTATCGTTCAGTTTGCGCCCAAGGCCGACCTGGGAGCAAACATCATCCGTGAACTCAATCAAGGGCCCATCAACGACCAGCAAGGTACGACTCTTCGGGCCCTCGCACCGTGGCTGAATGCAGAGTACACGCGGTATACCGGCAATCGCGATCGACGTTTTCGCGTCGAAACCCGGGGACCATTTGCGGTCGACCTACAACCCCCAAAGCTGTACCAAGATGGTGACTCCTGGTTGACCGCCATGTTTCGTGCATGGCGATATCCGCAGTATTTCCGCACGCTAGCGGCAGACAATGGGGTCCCCATCGATACATATACGGTGAAGGTCTATGTGATGTATGGCGGCACTGAATTTGATATGGCCAGCCACTCGAGAGGCTCCCGAAAGGGTCGGGTTGCGATGGTGTTTGTCAGCATCGATGAAACCAATCCAGCCTATGCCCTCACCACAATGGCCCATGAGGTGGGACATGCGCTTGGGGCCGCCGACAGCTACGACCCGGTGAATAGCCGAGCGATTCACCCCCAAGGCTTTGTTGAGCCTTTTGCGAATCCACTGTACCCCCAACGTTTCGCGGAACTCATGAGCGTCGACATCCCATTGAGCCCCAGCCTCGAAAAAGAAGTGTCGAAGCTCAGCACTGTGCGGGTGGGACACCAAACTGCAGCAGACATGAACTGGATCGCCCCCGAACAGTCCGCCTTGTTCTACACCCCCACAGAGATCACCCCGGAAGAGAAGCTCAAACCAAACGATCAGTCCAATATAAAACCACGCGACTTGCCCCGAAACATACGCACGGATGACAGCGGGTGATTCCCACGGTTCTGAGCATCGCAGGACTCGACCCAAGTGGGGGTGCGGGCATGGCGGCTGACCTCAAAACGGCGACCATGATGGGGACCTATGGAATGGCCGCCCTCACCACCGTCACAATCCAACATCCAGGGGCGGTAGAAGAAGTCTCCCCACTCCCGGCACGACTGGTGAAAGCGCAGATTCAAACCCTGCTCCAACACATGCCCATTGGCGCCATCAAAATCGGACTTCTGGGCACCACGGACATCGCCAATGCTGTGATGCACGTGCTCCAAGATACGAACATTCCCATGGTGCTCGATCCGGTCACCCACAGCACATCCGGTACCGCAATGGGCGAAGTCGATGAGACCGTCATGACCCACCTTATGGAGCGCGCACACATCGTCACACCCAACAACGATGAACTCACCGGGGTGGTGGGTGGATGGTCTCCCGCTGAATGGGCGAACCACACAGCTACTGCAGTCCTCTGTACGGGGGGGCACAGTCACGCAGAGGCCATTGTCGATGTGTTGTGGGTACCCAATAAAGGTCGTCGAGAATGGTCACGTCCCCGGATCGAGACAGTACACACCCATGGAACAGGATGTACGATATCGACCGCCATCGCCGCCGGGCTGGCCAAAGGGCATTCGATAGAACGTGCGGTTGAAGAAGCCATCTCGTTCACGCACCAGGCCGTACAGCACTCAACTGAGGGCGGACTGGTCGACACCAATGGCCCCCTACTTCACTTCAAGATGAACGACTAGGCAACTCTCCAAGTGCCGCCAACGCATCCAATGCATCGGACTCCGACTCAAACCGCTCGATAGAAGCACGGGGGTGGTCGCGACACAGATCTTCTGAGGTCACCAAGACATATTGAACCCAACCCGTGGCCCTATCGGTAAACAAACAGTGACACGCTCCTCGTCCTGGGAAGCCGCCCACCCGGCACCACGTTTCCCGCGTTCGGGCTTCGTCTACACCGAGCCGGCCCTTGGCATCCACCGTGAACACAGCGGGTGGTCCATTCAGCGCCATCTCTTCATCAAAAGGCGAGCGCCAATCCATTAGCCACGCTCCAAGGCACCACGCCACGCCGAGATTCCTCCAACAAGATACCGAGCGGGAACCCCGCGGGCGCGCAACCAAACCGCCATTTCTGCCGCACGGGCTCCCGCGTCATCCACCAGCAGGACCGACGCCACACCCCGGGTCTTCTCCTCCGCTTCACCCTGGAAATTATTGTAGGTCAGGTTGATCGATCCACGCAGATGAGCGCGGGTAAACTGGTCCGCCGTACGAAGGTCGAGGATCAGATCAGGGGGCGACAAATGAGCCGCCAATTCCCAGGCTTCTAACGCCAAGCTCTCCAATTCATCCTCCACATAGGTCTTTTCTAACATCCAGCGAACGAAAAATGCGGCATACTGATCCTGCACATGAAGATTCCACCGTCCACTATACTGCTGTTCATCATTTCAGCATGCTCCGGAAAACCCCTGATGTCCCCTGGAGAAGGGGAAGCCACCACGGCCGATACGATCTCGGGAGACACCGTCGTCGAGAATGCCACGGAAGGCGAGTCCGAAGGCAGTGTTGAAGATGGCATCGAAATCTGTGATGGCATCGATAACGATGGGGATGGCGAAGTGGATGAGGGACTCCTCGTCTTCTTTTTCTGGGATCTCGATGAAGATGGTTTCGGCTCGTCCAACGATGTGGGGTGTGAAGTCCCACCCGGCGCAGTCTTGGTCTCAGGCGACTGCAACGATGCAGACCCGTTGATTCACCCCGATGCCGCCGAACGCTGCAATGATACCGACGACAACTGTGATGGTCAGATCGATGAAGGGCTAAATCAAACCTTTTATGCCGATCTCGATGGCGATGGCTACGGCAGCCCAATCGATGCCGTCAGCGACTGTATGGCCCCCGAAGGCTACGTCGATAACGCCGAAGATTGTGATGATACCGCCTCCATCATTTCGCCCGCCGGTCTCGAGATCTGCAACTACCAAGACGACAACTGTGATGGCGTCATCGACGAGGATCTGCAGACACTCGTGTACCCGGACATGGATGGAGATGGTTTTGGCCTGTTGCTTGAACCCACCATGCATTGCGGGGTTCCAGCCGACTACAGCACCACACCCGGTGACTGCAATGATGACGAGGAAAGCATTCATCCAGACGGCGTCGAGATCTGTGACGATATCGACAATGACTGCGACGGGTTGATCGACAACAGCCCTGTCTCTGGAATGATCTCATTCTGGGCAGACTTGGACGGAGATGGTCACGGAGGCGAAGACGCAGAGGAACTGACCGGCTGTAGTACGCCCGATGGGTACGCCGACAGCAATGACGACTGCGACGATAGAGACGACAGACGTTCACCGAGTTCTACTGAAATCTGCAACGACCAGGATGACAACTGCAATGGGGCTGTCGATGAGGACGCTTTATTGACCTTCTACGAGGACGATGATGGGGATGGCTACGGAACCACTGCTGTGTGGGCCTGCACACAGCCACCCGGAACCGCACTGGCCGGAGACGACTGTGATGACACCCTGAGCGATGTGTACCCCGGGGCGGTTGAGATCTGTGACTCGGTCGACAGCAACTGCAACGGCCTGATCGATGAAGATCCGATTGATGGAACTTTGTGGTTTACCGACGACGATGAAGATGGATATGGCGATCCAGCATCTGGAGAAATGCGCTGTTACGCGCCCGATGGGTACGTCTTGGATAATACCGACTGTGAGCCGGAGGTGGCTGAGATTCACCCCATGGCAGATGAGCGTTGCAATGAGATGGACGATGACTGCGACGGCATCACGGATGAAGACCCGATTGATGCACCCACCTGGTATCTCGATGAAGATGAAGACGGGTTTGGAACCCCAGACGCCACCATCGAGGAATGTGTCATGCCCGCCGGATATGTTGCGCTTGGGACCGATTGCAATGATGAAGATGCAGACATCGCTCCGGGAGAGGATGAGTACTGCGATGACATTGACAACAATTGCGATGATCTGATCGACAACGCTGCCCTCGATCAAATCCCGGTCTACCCAGATGAGGATGGAGATGGAGAGGGTGCGATCACGGCCGCCATATGGATGTGCGCTGACGACACCGGTGAAGGGTGGTCGACCACCTCAACCGACTGTGACGACGAGAAGGACTGGGTCTACCCCGGGGCCGATGAGGTCTGCAATGAAATCGACGATGACTGTGATGGGCTCACCGATGAAGATTCTGTCGATAAAGTTTCGGTCTACCCAGATGAAGACCGAGATGGGTTTGGGAGTGGACTCTTGGCGACATTGATGTGTGAGGTCGACGACGGATGGTCGTTGGTCAACACCGACTGTGACGACACCGATTCTGAGCAATATCCCGGCGCCGACGAACGCTGCAATGAAGAGGATGACAACTGCAATGGAAGCATCGATGACGATGCCATCGACCGGGTGGAGCTGTACCCGGATGAAGATGAAGATGGGTATGGTGCCATCACCTCACCAATGCTGTCTTGTGATGTCCCAAGCGGATGGAGCTTCGAAGGTACCGACTGTGAAGATGACGATGGGTCGGTTCATCCCGGTATTGAAGAAACCTGCGATGGATACGACGAAAACTGTGACGGAATAATAGACAATGGAGCCGACGACTGCCCGTGCACCCAGCACAATTATGGCAGCAACAGCTACTGGTTTTGTACCGCCACCAAGAAATGGACCAACTCGAGGAACTGGTGTGAAGACAGAAACTACTCGATAGTCACCGTCAGTTCATCGGCCGAACAAATCTGGCTGATCGATATGATTCGAGGTCATGGGTCTATCGATAACGAGCCCTACTGGATCGGACTGAACGACCGCAGCGATGAGCGCTATTACAGCCGCAGCGGATGGACATGGGCGAGCGGCGAAGCCTACACATACGAGGCGTTCCGATCCGGGCAACCCGATAATTGGGGCGGTGAGGACTGCGTCGAAATCAATCGATGGGACTGGGCCTCGGCTGAGGACAACTGGAACGATTTAGACTGCGACGACAGGATCGGATTTATTTGTGAAGCGGGCCCGTAGATCCTGGCTACCTGGCAGTCAAATTCATCCGCTCCAAGAGATCTACAATCTCCTCATCCGTCAACCGAGCATTTTGCATCGATGACCGGTAGGCTTCATTAAAGGCTTCAATCTGTACAAAGCCTTGCCGGTAATACTCAAGATTCGAGCGGCCCTCCGCATAAAAACCACTCGCAGAGGGATGCTTAGTGGTTGTACTCATGAGGTGAAGCTCTCGGAGCTTGTTTCGTAAGGTCTGATCCACCACGGACTGTCCCGAAGCGCGTGGGAGCGTGTTTCGGGACCGTACTCGCCACCGTAATAAACCCGATGTATCGACGATCTTCATTGGCCCTCAATATCCCCGGCGATCATCTTCTACTCTCTATATCAAGATGGCCTCAGGCCATCCCACTGTTTCTATGGATTATTTCTGGTCAACCCGACCAGGAAGCATCACATCGAGCAATGATTCGAATGCGTCATCGGAAGCTTTCAGCACACGCCCGTTGGCCATATGGCCATAGCTGTGAAGCTTCATGTCCATCATGGAGTCTTGTAGATCCGGCTGACCACGAACATCAACGACATCCACAGGCATTACGGGTGCCCGGTTGAGAACACGCGCGCTCGTGGAGGCCACTTCAGACGCAGCTGTCGCCATGCCAACCCCATTCACCTTCATGCCTTCGGCAGACCGGTTCATGGCGGACCAAGCCGATCCTGGCGTGATTTTCATGGAACACCCCCCGGTGCGTACACAGTCATCATACCCGTAATCGGTCCGAAGCGTTCAAATGATGAGCGCTGGACTACAGAATTAACCGTTGTCGCCACCGCCGCCGCCGCCGCCGCCGCCGCCGCCACCGCCGCCGCCGCCGCCGCCGCCACCGCCGCCGCCGCCGCGACGACGCCGTCTACGACGTCGTTGACCATCACCACCGCCGCCGCCTTCTCCTGACTGGTTGGATGGCTTGTGACCTCCGCCACCGCCACCACCGCCGCCGCCGCCACGACGATCTCGACGGTCACCACCGCCGCGATTCCGGCCGCCGCCACCGCGACCACCGCCACCGCCGCCGCCACCGCGGCCGCCACGACCGCCTTGCTCACGCGACTCTGCCAGGGCGCCAACGGAGTCTGCACTGCCCCGTTCTTCCGCTTTGCGAATACGGTCCCACAAGAAGAAGGCGCGCATAGTCGCTGCCAGGAGAATATCTCCATCAGGACGTTCTTTGATTGCGCGCACAGTACCGAGGTAGCCCTCGAATGCCATCGTCCCCATCGCTTCTTTAATGGAGCGAACTTGGCGCGAAACCCGAGCTTGAGCAGCCTCTTCCGCCGACGGCATGGCCCGATATTCAAACTCGATCTCATATTGACCTTCAAGGGTCTTGCGGGTGTGAAGTTCAGCACCACCCACCAGTGAGATGCAGATTCCCTTCTTACCAATCCGTCCTGTCCGACCAGAGCGATGCAAATAGACCGCCGGGTCCTCTGGAAGAGAGTAGTTCAACACATGGGTCAGGTCAGAGATGTCGATACCACGGGCAGCCACGTCTGTGGCGGTCAGGAACTGTGTCCGACCACTCTTGACTTGCTTCATGACGGCTTCACGCTTTCGCTGAGGCAACTCACCGGACAACAGCTCGACATCGAGCCCCTGACGACTCAGGAAGGTGGCCACAGTGGCTGTATCTTCCCGGGTATTGCAGAAAATAACCGCACTTTTTGGCTGTTCCTGCTCAATGATGGCCAGGAGGCCGCGAACTTTATGGAAGTCCGGGCTGGTCTCGTACAGTACATGCTGGATGTTTTCGACTTTGTCTGCATCGGTGGACAAGCGTAGATCCAGTGGGTCGTTCGTGTAGCGTTGAATGATGGAGCGAACCCGCTCATCAATGGTCGCTGAGAACATCAGAACCTGGCGATCTTCCGGGGTCTGATCGAGAATCTTGGTCACATCCTCATAGAACCCTTGTGCCAACATTTCATCGGCCTCGTCGAGGGCAGCAAACTTGGCTGTCGAGAGATCAAGATTTCCTCGTCTCAGGTGGTCCAAAATACGACCGGGGGTTCCAACCACCAGCTCAGCACCCTCTTGAAGCGCCTTCTCTTGGGGTCCAAAACCAACGCCGCCGTAGATGGCAACAACATGAATGTCTTTGAACTGTGCAAGGGCCGTGGCCTCTTCAGCCACCTGCCGAGCCAGCTCACGGGTCGGTGCGAGGACGATTCCTTGAACCTTCCGAGCACCGGCCGTAATGCACTCCAGGATGGGAAGGGCAAAGGCTGCCGTCTTTCCAGTTCCTGTCTTCGAGCGGACCACCATGTCTCGGCCAGCCAAGGCCGCATCCAGTGTGGATGCCTGTACGGCCGTCGCTGTCTTGTACCCGTGGGCTTCAATTCCCTGCAGGAGCTCTGCCGATAGCGGGAACTCTGCGAAGGCACGATGAGAATCGTAATCCGACGAATGCACCACTTGTACACCGTCGTCATCTTCTTCGACGACAGATTCTGCCGCCGGCTCTTCCGGTGCAGCTTCCGCCTCGTTCTGGGTTTCATTTTCTGGTGATGCGTCTGCGGCCTCTTCAGCTGGGGCAGTTTCAATCACTTCTTCTGTGGGCGCGACCTCTTCCGATTCAGTGGTTTCATTCTCAACTACTTCGGGGGTCGCATCTTTTTCTTCATTCACGGAATGCTCCTTTGCTTCCAGCGCCAGCAGCTAATGGTTCCCCGACCCCACCGCCACAGTTGTAGGCAAACGCTTTCATCTGAAACTACAATGTCGACCACAGGAGCCCGACCATCATGCAACGCTTTTTGCACCTTACCTTTCTGATTCTGAGCGCTTCCTGCGGTGGCAAGAGTGACACCGGATCTGCTCCAGAAACCGATGATGCCTGTGCATCCAGCTTCGTGCTGACCCAAGCCGATGGCACCGAAGTTCCGTTTGGCGATTGTCAGCTACATGGAGCGGAAATCAACTTTGCCATGGCACCCGATGCGGTCATGCCCCAGCCCCACCAACTGTCTTTCGTTTTTCGTACATCCACGGATACTTCGGTCGATTGTTGGGTGTTGTGGGAGCTCGAAGGCATCTGCTCGGAACGTGAAACCCACAGTTTCGGCGCAGAAGGCTCCACCCTGACCTGGAATACCACCGGCTGTGACATGCCGGATGCCGCAAAAGGCGCCTTTACGGCCACAGATGGAGGCTCGGTATTCACCACTCGGACTGTAGTGCCCGAGGATGGACTCGAAGAAGGCGACCCAATGGCTGTGAATGTACAGGCCTCCGTGGAAGGCATCGACAACAGTGGCATCTCCGTGACCGGAACCGTGGTCATCGAACAAACCTTGCCCCTACAAATGATTCCCTATGGCGGATGCCAAGGCGCCAACGGCGATTCTGACGGCGATGGGTTCGATGGCATTGAGTTTGGTGGAGACGACTGTGACGACGGCGATGCACAGATTCATCCGGGCAAAGAAGAAACGTGCGATGGCATCGACAACAACTGTGATGGGCAGATCGATGAGGGAACCACGCGCACCTTTTATACCGATGCAGATGGGGACGGCTTTGGCTCACCTGACCTGCCCTTCGAAGCGTGCGAACTGCCCGAAGGCGCTTCCGAGTTCGACGGTGACTGTGATGACTCCGACCCCAACCGAAACCCAGATGAGGCCGAGGTCTGCGATGGGATCGATAACGATTGCGATGAAACGGCAGACGATGGAGTGCAGATTCCCATCTACCCGGACGACGACGACGACGGCTTCGGTCCAGACGAAGAAATCGAACTCGTTTGTCCCGACGATATACCCGACGGTTTCACCACAGAGGGTGGAGACTGCGATGACTCCGCACCCAACCGAAACCCAGATGAGACTGAAGTCTGCGACGACATCGACAACGACTGCGATGACGAGATCGATGAAGGTCTCAGTTGCGACTGAATCAATGCGTGATTTTTAGCACCATTCGAAAGTTGACCGCCACCGCTTGTCCATCAATCTGATGGGGCTCAAAACGCCACTTCATTCCGGCCTTGACCACGTTGGCATGCAACTCTCCCGGACATTCATCGGGTGTCACTGAAACCGGTAAGCCACCCGCATCCACTTCAAAGTCGAGCTTGCACACAATCGGACGCTTCAGCGTGGACCACGAGGGGACGACCGGACGTCTCTGCTTCAGGGCCTTGACGTCATGAAATTTAATCTCAACAAATTCCGGGTGGTTCGCCTCCTCGGCCACGGCCAAAGAACCAACCATCCAACATGCAAATAGGACGACAAAACGCTGCATTGCGCACCCCTCGTAGACAAATGGTGGCATTCTACCCCTGTAGGTGTCCACCATGTTGTTGAAAAGTCCCCATATCATTGTCATTTTTTCCCTGCTCAGCTGTAGGGCACCGAGCAAGACGTCCAGCGGAGAAGACACTGGCTCAAGCCCCATCTGGGACGATAATAAGACCATTCGTGAGAACTGTTTTCCGGATGTCAAAGACGCGACTGAGTCCTTTCCATCCTACGATCGTTTCTCGCCCGTCGTCGGGCGACACTGTGCTGGGACCCACCATCAAAACATCTCCGAAGTGGAAAAATTGGTCTTTTTGGGAGACTCGATCACAGCGGGTACATGGCCGACACCTGAGGAGCAGTTCTACCGGCATCAACTCACCGAAAAAGTGCGGGACCGCTTTGGCCCAGTAGAAGTCCTCGACTGTTCCGAATACGGTGCCCGAACCGATGACTTTTTGGAACACAATGAACGACAAATCACAGAGTGTTTCGAAGCACTGGTGAACGGAACCGGAGTCGAAGAAGACAGAACACTCGTGGTCTGGACCATGGGTGGAAACGATTTGCTCGCCTTGGGAGACCGCGCTGCGGCGGGTGCCGAGCGGGACGAATTGTTGGATTCGCTCGACACTGTGGTCGAGTATCAACGCTCGGCCATCGACTTCTTTCAGGAACAGGAAGCGAGCTTGTTTCCCAATGGCGTGGATGTGGTGTTTGCCAACAACTATGAGTTCACCGATGGTTCAGGCGACTTTGGAAGTTGCCCCACCGCCGAAGTCTTGGGCCTCGACTATGACGTGTCTTCTTGGGCCCTTGGCTACCTGACCATTAACGAGGCATATCTACAGATGGCCGTCGAAACCCAGACCGATATGG
>Ga0315320_10001990_pt1 | contig 16917 bp, 14 predicted proteins | sample M140m21515metaG_FD_203458 | JGI IMG/M metagenome (GOLD analysis project Ga0315320, IMG submission 203458) | Ammonia-oxidizing marine archaeal communities from Monterey Bay, California, United States - M1 40m 21515 | ecosystem: Environmental > Aquatic > Marine > Coastal | place: USA: California... | reverse complement strand
CATATCCATGGCGCCGTCCATATCCATGGCGCCGTCCATATCCATGGCGCCGTCCATATCCATGGCGCCGTCCATATCCATGGCGCCGTCCATATCCATGGCGCCATCCGCGTCGGTTGGGCTTGTACCGGTGTCAGGACCGTCCGCGTCGGCAGAACCATCCGCGTCGGCGGAACCATCCGCGTCTACATCCGCTGAAGCGGTGTCACCGGTGTCGCTCGATGTGCCGGTGTCGCCCGATGTGCCGGTGTCGCCCGATGTGCCGGTGTCGCTTGAAGAACCGGTATCTCCGGTGTCAGAACCGTCTGCATCGGATGTTCCGTCTGCATCGGATGTTCCGTCTGCATCGGATGTTCCGTCTGCATCGGATGTTCCGTCTGCATCGGATGTTCCGTCTGCATCGGATGTTCCGTCTGCATCGGATGTGCCGTCTGCGTCGGATGTTCCGTCCGCGTCGGATGAACCGTCTGCGTCGTTTGAACCGTCTGCGTCGGCATCGTCAACGGTGGAAGCGGTGTCGACGGTGACTTTATCACTGTCGCCACAACCGGCTGTCATTAAAAATAAGCCTGTAAATAGCCATTTGTTCATGGGGTCTCCTTAACTGTAGAAAAAACTTGCATGCCGAAGATATCAACTCTGGGCTGAACGGCACGTATATACTTGTGGTTGGATCGGATCTGTCTGTGGAATAAAAGTAATGTGGTGTGTGTCGGACCCGTACAATTGCAAAAAATGTGTCTGGGCGCCACCGGAAAGTGACTTTGCACCAAAAAAAAGCGGCCCACCAGTCTGGTGGGCCGCTGAAGACGTTGCCGCGCGATGCGACAACAAACATGCTTATTTGGCCATGCCGCCAGGGTCGGTGCCATCAGCGTCGGTGCCATCAGCGTCGGTGCCATCAGCGTCGGTGCCATCAGCGTCGGTGCCATCAGCGTCGGTGCCATCAGCGTCGGTGCCATCAGCGTCGGTGCCATCAGCGTCGGTGCCATCAGCGCCGGTGCCATCAGCGTCGGTGCCATCAGCATCCGCGTCAGCTTCGCCCGTGTCATCAGCATCGGTGGCATCGGCATCGGCATCGGCATCGGCTGTAGCGTCCGCATCCGTGCCATCAGCATCCGCGTCAGCTTCGCCCGTGTCATCCATCATTCCAGTGTCATCCATCATTCCAGTGTCATCATCCGGAGCGCCGCCATCGCCAACGACATCTTCTGAAGACAGAGATACGAACAATGCGATTCCGGGCAAGGAGCCCAGGGTCAAGGAATCGAAGGTGAGCGTTTCGTGTGCGCCCGAGTAGGTCGTGATCGGAGCACCTGGAAGGACGGCAAGACCATCGAAGTCCGTGGCCACAGCAAGGTCGCCGGTGTTGCCCATGAACGACAGTCCGCCCATCATGGCTTGGGTGTTGTAGTACGCCGGGCAATATCCAGCAGCACAGCTAACGGTGGCACCTTGAACGGGTGTACCTGCACCATCGAGCATGAAGGCAATCAGTCCGCCTTGCTCGCTAAACGTGGCTGGCGCCGCATCTTCGTCCTCAGTGGTCCCGTCCATGTGTCCAGCGGCTGTGAGGCCAGCATCGATTGCCCCCACCATATCGGTGGTCAACTGAAAGATGTTGCTGTTGACCACTTCACCATCGGCAAGGTCGCCATAGCTGTCTGCGCTGACGCCGGTACCGGAGGGGTACATGGTGGCTTCTTCAGCATCGTCGCAGTCTTGAGCGACGATCACGATTCCGAGCGTCGATGCGGTTTCGATACCGGTGATTTCGAAGGCGCCGCCTTCTCCGGTCATTCCTGTAGCCAAGATGGCGAGGTCACCGCCCACAAGGGCTGGGCTTGGGTCGGCTGCAGCCAAACAGATTCCTGCTGCAGCGGGAACGGGGGTGGCACCAAACGGGTTGAGAAGTGTGCCTGCAACGCCAAACGAGGTTGCGGCTGTGCCATCGGCATCGGCATCGGCATCGGAACCATCGGCGTCGGTGGTTCCGTCGTCCGAGCCGTCAGCATCGGCACCATCGGCACCATCATCGGAACCGTCCGCATCGGTGCTTCCGTCGTCCGAACCGTCGTGGTCGGTATGATCCGAGTGATCGCTTGTATCGGCGTCATCATCTTTTGAACCACAAGCGACAAGGCTCATGGCGAGTACGAGAGAAAGAGAGGTAATACGCATTTTAACTCCTCAGTTTGTAGCGTTGAACAAGAGAAATGATGCATATCCAGGTAGGCTGCCGAATAGCTGCGGTTCCCAGGTGTGCACGCCGCCATCTGCGGCTTCATAGGTAAATATTGGTGCGGCGGGGGCAACAAAGATAGCGCCTGCGCTCGCGGTGGTTTCAGTATTTCGTACACCGTCGGTGAGGAACAGACCGTCTGAGTCGTCTGTGTCCATATAGTAGAAGTCTACGCAGCCACCGCATGCCAACTTGCCACCATCAACTGCCTCCTCATTGACGTCGAGGACAAAGCCGGACATGAAGCCGGTTTCGACGGCATCTCCATCGAAGTCGACCAGGCTGTCACTGACGGTGCGACCCAGTTCAATGGAGACCAAGTAGGCGGTGTGGTCGTCGTGTGATTCGCCATCGCCCAGGTCTTTCACGTCATCAAAGTCAACGCCGGTGGCGGACTTCATGACGGTGGGGGCGGTACTGTCGCAGTCAGCGATACTGATAAACATGCCGATGCTTGGCGGATTGCTCAATCCTCCGACGCTGTATTCACCGTTGTCACAAACCTGGCTGGCCGCCATCACGACGGGCTCTCCGCCACTCAACACCGGAGTGGGGTCGAGTGCGTATGCACAGAGAATAGACGGTTCTGGCGGGCCTTCCTTGGTCACGAGGTCTTCAATCGTTCCGTTGATCGAGAAGCCTTTAATTTCGCCAGTATCGTCTCCACCACATGTGTCTTCGATAACAATTTCTTCTTCAGCGGCATCTTCGCTGACATCGTCACTCCAGTTGGGAGTGACGTCTCGGGTGGGCATACATCCAGTGAATGTCAGCAAAATCAGTGAACGCAGCATGTGCACCTATCTCCGTGGTTTTCAGGGGCTTAACCATTGATAGAGGTAGTGCGAGGGCTTTCCCTTCATATTTCGCGTGGGCTTGGAACTGTGGGTTATGCCGTCTCCATCAATTGGTAGGAGATTTCATGCGTTTGATCGTTTCGTTGGTGGCCCTTGCTTCATCCACGGCCATGGCGGGCTCAATCCAAGCCCCGGGCGTGATTGCCGGACCCGATTCGGGTGCAGCGACCCCCAACCCAGCCTCCACCTACTACAACCCAGCTGCTTTGGCGGCGGCCGATGGCTTTGAGGCGATTTTTGATGTTCAGCTTGCGGCCGTTCGCGTTGATGTGGACTCATGGCGCAATGGTGGCTTCGATCCGAATACGGGTGAAGCCTATGAGACGGCTACGGCTCGGGTCATGGCACCCGTGACATTTATTGGGGCCAGCTATGAAATCCTAGAAGATCGCCTGACTGCAGGACTTGGGCTCACCATGCCGTTCGTCGGTGGGGGTGACTATACGAGCAGCGAAGATGACGGCGCACCTCCGTACACCAGTCATCAACGGTACTTTGGTGTGAACACCAAGGTGATCACGGGTCAGGTGATTCCAGCCATTGGTTTCACGCCGGTCAAGGACTGGGGGCTCCATTTGGGTGCGGGCATGACCTACACAATCGATATGTTTTCGATTGTGAAGACATCCAATGTCGGACAGGAAGGCTTGGGTGGAACCGACAGTGATCCAGAGCCGTACAGCACGGACGCAGTGTTAAGTGGCGAGGCCATGGGATCTCATATCGGATGGACCGCAGGTGTTTTCTTCGACAAAGTTCGAGAGGCGCAGGTGGGTGTATCGTACACCTCGGCGGGTCGTTTTAGTGCCACCGGTGAAGGTGAAGTGTTGTTTCCAGGCTTTCTGGTCGAAGGTGGAGAATCTAAGACCATCGATGCCGATTTGGAGATTGGAATCAACTTGCCCGCCATTTGGCGGGTTGCCTTCAACTCTCAGATTACAGACAAGCTGAATCTCGGTGCCAGCCTGGATCAATACCGTTGGTATGATTGCTGTGGTGGTCCCGGTGGCGACATCGAAGTTGGCCTGCAGGACAAAGATGGCAACGAAGTGGGTTCAGGGGATGACACGGTTCTGTTGAGTGTATCCAAGACGCTGTATGGGCCTCGCCGTTTGTGGGACACGAACAACGTTGCCGCCTTTGGTGGATACCAAGCTACCGATGAGATTTGGGTCGGCGGTCGGGTCGGCTACAACCAAAACGCGGTTCCCGACTACGCCGTGGGTGCCACCAACTTGGATTTCGAGAACGCAGGATTCCAGCTGGGGCTGAAATACCGGATGCCGATGGGGCAAAAAGATGGCGGTATGACCTATGGATTGAGCTATTCCAAGTTCTATTTGATGGAACGAAAAGTATCGGGCAACAATGCCTGGGATGGTGGGGGTCCGGACGAACGCTTTAGTCCGACGGCACCACCATTTAATGTTTCCGGCGACGGTCATTACCGCGGTGCGGTTGATATTTTCGGTGTTCGAATCGGTTGGGATGCCTAAGGTTCAGCATCGCAGCAGCAGAACATAAAAAGAGCCGCCATTCAGGAGATGAATGGCGGCTCTTTTTGTTGTACGGCTGTGCAGCACTACGCGATGGCGTAGACCAAGTTTGCGGCCACACCGGCCTCCTTGTGTGCTGGGCGCCAGAATGGGTGGCGTCCCCATTTACTGCCATCCAACCTGGAGCGGAAGGTTTCTTCATCCATTCCGGACTGATCGAGTGCCCGCTCAAACTCTGACTTGGCTTTCTGCCGCGCCTTGAACAGCATCATCTGAATCCGGCTGTGGACGTTGACCTTTCCATCTCCAGTGGTCTCGATGGGCAGAAAGATGGCCTCTGGCCACTTGCCTGTGATGAGACTCTGTACGCCATCAGATACGCCAGAGGACGGCATACAGCCAAAGGGCTTCACCGACACAGTCATATGATTGACCTTGTCTTCGACGAAGTGAATCAGCTTGCCGACTTCCATGTGGGCTTCGCCACCGCGAACGTTCGTGTCATAGAACGGAGCGGCCAACTCAGCCACTTCGTCCATATCGGGAAGGTGGTAGCCATAGAGGCCGACCGCGTGGGCGTAGGTCTGAAACAGTCCGCGAATGACCTTGTCAGCACCGCGTAGCATCCAGAGTTTCTTCGTGGCGCCCTCGGTTCCGGTCTTGAGTCCCTTCTTGGACTCCACGTCATCTTCGCGTAGAACCATGCGTTGTTCAGTGTCGTAGGTGTTCTCCCAGACCATGAACAGCAGCCAGTTGACGATGGGTTGGATGTCCACTTCGGCACCCTCTGACTCGAGGAATTCCTGAAGGTGGTAGTTGCCCTCACCCTCGGTTGTCATGGCCCAAAACTCGCCGATGACGCTCACCACAGGTTTGGGCTGGCTTCGGTCTACCTTGATGGCACGAAGTTTCTTCCTGCACTTGAGGAGTCCGCGTACGGGAGACTTTCCTTGGGCGAACGTGTCGACCATGATTTGGTGACATTCAGCAATGGCTGCGTTTGTCGCACCTTCCTGCAGTTCGTATGGGCGCAATCGGTAGCCCATGAGGTTCAGGACATCACCGGAAAGCAATGCCTTCACGATGGCGATGCAGAACTCCTGGTTGACCTCAAGGCCGAGTTCTTCTCCGGTTGCTTGCTTGAGTCCGCCCTGCTGTTGGAACAACATCACGCGAAATCCGTCAAAGCCTGCATCTCGAAGCGCCTTTCGGTACTCCGTGACATAGGTCCCGAATCGGCAGGGGCCGCATGCACCCGCAGTAATGAAGAGGTACTTGCTGACGATGTCTTCGGTGGCCATTCCCTTGTCGTCCCGCAGATGAACCAGGTGCTTTACCAGGTTGCCCACTGTGTAGTAGGTCGGGTTGCACTGGGCGCGGTTGCCGAACTCTTTTCCAAACTGGAGCGCGTCGTTGTCGGGAGCATCCATCTTCTCCACGGAGTACCCGAGGTTCGAGAATGCGGCACACACCAACGTGTCGTGCGCCATGGTGAGTCCGCTCACAAGCATTGTGGTTGAATCTCGTTGCGAGCGGGTGAAGGTTTGATTGACGGGCTCTACCCATTGGTCTCGAAGCAGACCGAGTTTCTCGGCTTCTTCGCGCGCGAAATCATTGAGTTCAGCTTCAATCTTGTCTTCAACGCTTTGGGCGTCGGCATCTTCATACATGGTCATGGGGTCTCCGGTAAGGCTATTTTGCGGACATTTGTGCGTTTTTCTCCGCACGGAATTTGGCTTCGAGTTCAGCGCGTTTTTCAGCGACGCGTCGGGCAAGTTGAGCGCGTGCTGCGGCCTGGTCGTGGAGTTCTTCCTCGACCAGTTTGAGGCGGTGCGCATAGGTCTTCACGCGAATCTGAATGGATCCGCCTGGTTTGTTGGCATCGATGTCATGCAGGGCGGAGAAGGGGATCTTCGCCGAACTGGTGATCTTATCGATGATGCCGTAGGTGGGTGCATCGTGACCACACTTGAAGCTCGATAGATCAAGCAGAGCCACGTTGGGGTGTCTGGATGCAAATTTGGCAGCCCAGACCTTTTGAACAGAATTCGTCGAGTAGTTCTCAGGCCAGACATCCCGCACATCGTTCGGGTCATCTCCGGGAGCGTAAAAGCGGTTCAACCACTTTGGGTCACGGGGGATGCTGCGGACGGAGATAACGGGGTATCCCAGGACCTGGAATTCTTCGGGTATCCCGTGATTGAGGCCCGGATCGGAATGATATGGCCGGCCAATCATAAGGATGCAAAGGCGGTTCTCTCGCTCGACTTGCTCAAGGATTTCTCGGCCCTTGGTCTGCATGAGGTTGTCGAAGTTCTCGAGTGCCTTGAACCCTTCATCGACTGCCCAGTCGCTCTCATCTTCAGTGACGCCCAGTCGGGGACCCCACACATCAAACAATCGACGTTTGAGCAGGTTGACTTCGTTGAATGCAATCGCGTCATCGATAAACTCGATTCCGGCCTTGGCAAAGAAGTCGGTTTCTTTGGTGAAAGCAGCCTTCACGACGTTTGGACTTCCCGCAACAATCGGACACGACCAAGTGTCGATGGTGTTGGTGATCCATGTCGGCATGTTGGTCATGCACGGGTAATAAATGTAGTCGAGTGGACCCTTTCGCTTCTTCTCATCGGTATGGAAGTGAAAGAGCAGCTCGTGCACGTGAGATTGGATGACCTTGGATGGGAAGCAGGGGTCGATGGACCCGTAGCGACCACCTTCAAGCCACATCTCTTCACTGGTGGGAGAGCTGAACAGGACATTCTGTTTTCGGATACCGAGGGCCTCAAAGTAGCTCCGAAAGAAGGGCGCTGCGGTGTAGACGTTCATCACACGCGGAATACCGATCTTGATGTTCGAGAGGTCTACGTTTGAACGCTGAAAACCGCGCTTCATCGCCTTACGGGCAATCCGCAAGAGGGGAAGCTTTTTCACCAAAATATCGTCCTTGGGAGTGCCGGCTTTGGGGACGGGCTCGAAGTCATAGATGTGCTTGAACGCGTTCGCAGCCTCGTACTCCACCAAGTTCGGGTACTGTTTGCGAATGATGCCCCGTTCTTTGTTTAGAACCTTGAGGGCGTCCACGCTTTCCACGGTTCCTTTCTCGCAGGAAAATCCCGAGATGTACCGGCTGGTGGAGCCTTCTGGTGTGACCGTATCGATAAAGGTGCGGCTGCACTCGTTGGGGCAGAAGTGACAGACTGTGGACTCATCGTTGACTGATGTGAAGGTCAAGTCGATGGCCGACTGCATTCCAATGAAGGTGGAGCTTCCGCGGCGCCGAACCACGCGACGGGTTTCCATTGCCGCACCGATTGCGCCCGCCTCTCCACAGTGTGGGTGGACCACAATCTTGGCATCGGGAACACGGGCGGCGATGTAGTCGACCTGTGCTTTGACGGCAGCCAGGTTTCGTTGAGTTCCGCCCTGCAGTACAAATACGCGGCCGTGCTCAGCCAGTCGTGGGACTTGGGCGACATACTGCCAAACGTTCTTGGGAAGGACCTTGGCCAGGCCCGCCAACATTTGTTGCGCGGTAAAGCCTTCCTTTTGAAAGTTTACGCGGTCGGCATCGAGGAAGACAGCGCAGCCGTATGAGAACTTGGGTGAGAGGTCGGCCCCAAACGCGGTGTCGGCGTAATCGTGCAAGTCGACGCCGAATTGATCCGCCATCGCTTGTAGGAGCATTCCGTTTCCGGCGGAGCACTGATTCGAGAGTCGGAAGTCTTTGACGTCTCGGCCGCCATCTTTGGCTTCGCTCAAGAACAGCACCTTGATGTCTTGGCCACCAATGTCACAGACCACATCTGCGTCGGGCACGAAGCGAATGGCGCTCATCATGTGCGCGACCGTTTCCACGATATTGACGTCTGCCTTGACGGACTCCTCAAGTACATTGGCAGCGTAGCCTGTGGCACCAAAGCCCATGCATTCCAATGTGGCCCCTTGCTCGGTCACATAGGCCTGAATTTGAGCCAAGATGTCTTTGGTGTCTTGGATCGGGTTCCCCTTGGAGAGGGTGTAGGCCTTGTACAGAATTTCACCGGTGTCATAGTCGACAAGCACGGCTTTTGAGCTGGTAGAGCCACCATCGAGCCCGATGACGCCCTGCACATGCTGGCCTTTATTGAATTGTGCGTCGTCAAAGGTGGGGAACTTGTAGTTTTCTTTGAAGGTCTCGAGTTCGTCCTCTGAGCGTACGAGCGGACCATCCGCCATGTCACCGAGTCGCGATGAGCGACCATTGAGAATGTAGTCCTTGAGACCATCGATACCAGTGTAGCGGCCGATGGAGTCATCGCCGTCTGCATCTGCGAGACCGAATACGACCGCGCCAAAGGCCGCGTAGTACTCCGCATTTTCAGGTGGGAAGATCAGTTCTTCGATTGGAATATCTTTTGGATACTCGTAGCCACGACTCTCCCAGGTTTCCGGGATTCGCATGCGCCAGCACTCAACCATGAAGGGCAGGTACTTGTTTGGACCGCCCAAAAGCAGAACCTTGTGCCGAAGGGTGTTTCCACGGGTCAGTACAGAGAGATTCTGGTGAACAATGGCATCCGCCAATGAGTTCATGATTTCAAGGCTTGGGATACCTGACTTGACCAGGTTTACGATGTCGGTTTCTGCGAACACGCCACACTTGGCTGCCACGTGGTGCAGTTTGGAAGGGTCAAAGGTGATGAGTGCCATGTCTTCTTGGGGCATCCCAACCTTGATCATGCACTTGTCGATGGTGGCGCCGGTTCCTGATGCGCACTTGTCATTCATGGACGTGATGGCGGTCTTTTCGGTTTCCTCACCATCGTCGCCGTCTTTTTTCTCTTGGTCCCGGAACATGATGATCTTTGCATCTTGTCCGCCGAGTTCGATGACGCTTCCGACATCGGGGTGGAGCTTCTCCACGGCGAGTGTGACGGCGTTGACCTCTTGAACGAACTTGGCGCCTGTTGGCTTGGCCAAGGGGCTTGAACCTGAGCCGGTGCAAAAAATGCGAATGTCGGTGGCCTGTGGGAATGCATTCCCAATGGTGACCAAGAAGTCGAGGGTCTTCTCGGGTTGCCGAGTTTCGTGCCGCTGGTAATCACTCCAGAGGATCTCGAGGCTGTCCGGATCGCATACAACAGCTTTGACGGTGGTCGATCCGATGTCGATACCTATGGCGATTTTAGTGTGTGCGTTCATGGTCCTGGGTCCCCAGTGACTGACACGTCAGTCTAGTACAGTAAAATAGACTATCACCAGTCGTGTGGTGAGGCCAAATCAAGTTAGGGAGATAAATGTCACGCGCTATCCCCATGGCCCCAGATGACCGTCGAGCACACCTGCTCTTGGCGGCTCGAAGTGTGTTTGCTTCTTTGGGGTATCACCGGTCAAATGTGTCTGCGATCATCGCTGAAGCAGGGGTCGCCCGAGGCACCTTCTACAACTATTTCGAGAGTAAGCGAGCCTGTTTTCAGGCGGTCCTTGAAGAGATGATGGAGGGTGTCGCTCGTGCCGTTCATCCCATCGATGTGGAGCGGGATATCGCGTTGCAAGTCAGACAAAACTTGGAGCGATTGCTTCATGCGCTCACCGAAAATGATGAAGTTCCTCGGGTCTTGTTCGCGGAGGCTGCGGGCATCGATGAAGAAGGCGATGAGGGGTTGCGGGGCTTTTATCGGACTGCGACCGAGCGGCTGGCGACAGCCATTTCGACGGGGCAGATGCTTGGGTTTGTACGGCCAGGTGAGCCATTGATTATGGCCAGGCTACTCTTGGGGATGATTCGCGAGCCTGTCTTTCAAGCATGGCTCTATGGAGAGCAGCTTGATGCAGAGATCGTGGTTGATGCCCTCGCAGATGTGATGCGAGAAGGCATGCTCGGCCGTTAGAAGGTGCCATCGGCGAGCTGCTGAATGTTGGTACAGGTGGCCCCATCTTCAATCCGCATCATCTCGAATCGATCGTGACCCTTCCCGACGCTGAGTTTGGGGCTGGTGGCGAGCAAACGATTGTCTGCACCAATGGTCCGTTGGTCCAACACGAGTTGTTTAGAACGGCCTTCGATTCGATTGTCGTTCACGAGTTGACCGTTGAGTAGGGTGTGATTGGTCTGCACCATGTAGATGCGGATGTGGCCAAACAGAGGAAGGTCAATCAGGATGCTGGCTCCCGGCTTTCCATCTTCATCCCAATCAAAGACACTGGGGTCTTTGGCATTGTCAGGGATTACGCCACCGGCTTTGACCCCGTCGTATCCGACATATTGCTGATGCAAGTCCGCGTTGTATGTCCACGAACCATCCTCTGATTCAGACACAGACACCGGGTATGTCTTCACTGGAAGATGATCGACGAATGCCTTGGGCAGCACAGTTCTGGTGATTGAACGGCTGGGACGCGAGTCGACGATGCAGGTTTTCTGGGTTTGGTTCAGCACACCATCGGCGTCCGTAATTGACACCAGTAGATGTGTGGTGGAACGGATGTGGGTGTTGCCAATGATGGGGACCCGTGCATCGGTTGCTGTTCGGATACGCAAGTACCAGGTACCCGCCAATTCGGGTTGAGCCGTATCCGTAGCCTTGTCCTGAACCTCTACCTCTACCTCTGCCTCTGCCTCTGCAGTGGCCCAGGCATTCAGTGGGCCCAAGCACAGAAGCCCACAAAGGGTAGACATTTGCAGCCGTTGGTTTCGAAGCCTCATTGGGGTCATCGTAGCGGTTTGTGCTCAAGGTTGGGGTGCTTTGAGTCGAATTGGGCCTATGGGTAAGTCCAATCATTCACCGAAACGGCCCTTTCTCGGAGTAATGTTTGAGTGCTGTCGTGTGTATACGCGGGTGTATATGAACCGTTCTGGACAGGCGTACGAGGGACGATGCCCACGGTGCAGAAAGGCGGTGCACTTCGTCGTTGGTGAGGGGGGGAGTGCCTCACGGATATGGCGGGTTCGCTGATTGAAAAGCGAACGGTCTCAGTTCATGCCAAAGTCAGCAGTTGCCCGTCGTCTGACCAAAGCCAAACCGCACCATCTTTGGTGACGTCGACCACGGAACCGGATTGACCGCCCTTCTTCATGGGGTCTCCAATGTTCCGCGTGCTCTTGTGGCTGGTCACTGGAATGGCGGTGTCTTCGCCATGCTCGATCCATTCCGCATACCCGCCGCGCAATCGTCGGGCGTTGGTCCAGCCCTGTTCCCGGAGGCGTTCGGCCAATTCGATAGAGCCTTGCTCGCCGGTTTGATCATAGATCGTCACACGTTGGTCTTTTGGGGGGAGCACAGAAAGGTGCTCTTCGATACTCGAGCCAGGAAACCGGTGGGCGCCAGGCAACACACCGGGGGCCATCTCCATGGGGGATCGAATGTCTACAAAAAATGGTGCAACACCGCCGGCGAGTTGTGCGGCGACCCAAGTACGACCAATATCTTCTTTGTGATTTGGTCCCGGCGTGTCTCCGGCGCCATCCACTATTTTCGGGATCACGGAGGGGTCGAAATTGGCTGGATCGGCTCTACCGCCAGCATTTGGATCGCGGTCTTCAGTGTCGAACTCCATTCCGAAAGCCTTGATGGCCAGCTTTCGGACCTTGTTCTTAAGGCGATTTCGGATCATGGTGACTCCTTCGAGTAGAGTATAAGACAATCAAGGCAACGGTACCCGGAGGGTGTGAGATGGGCTTGTTACGAACGTTATTGATCGGTCGAGAAAATGGGATTCGCAGTAAGATCCGGGGCATGGCCACGGGTTCAGCTTCGGACACATCACCAGATTCGGCCTATTCGGCCCCGTCCTATGCGCCTCCTCCTCCGGTTGCGGAGGCTGCTCGGCCGGAGCCACCACGAGATGTCACTCCGCCTGAGGGCTTCGAAGTCGTGCTTCATGTCGGGGCTTTGAAGGCCGGAGAAGTATCGGAGGTCATCGCCGGCGGAACCGCCATCTGTGTGGCCAATGTGGATGGAATATTTCACGCGCTATCCAACACATGCCCGCATGCAGACGGTCCACTTGGTGAGGGAGCCCTCAACGGAAATATGATTACCTGCCCCTACCATGGCTGGTCTTTTGATGTGACCAATGGTGCATGCCAGACCAATGCTTCCTCATCGGTGGATGTGTTTGAAGTGCAGATCAAAGACGATGCGGTATGTGTACGGCTGTGAATGGTTCTGGGGCGGGGCGCCCATGCGTCCTGTTTAGGGTGCACTGTTGTTGAGGTGGCACTAAAGTATGGATGATCAATCCGCCCGGATACGTGCATTAGAAGACGAGCTTCAGCGCGTTCGTCGCGACACTCAACAGCAGATGCTGGATCAAATTCCGGACATGGTTGTTTCGGTGAATGCCGCTGGCGAAATCCTCGGCTTCAACAATGCTGCTCTGGTCCAACTCGGTGCCGAGACCGAAGGGAAGCTGGGTTGTCTCTTGTCCGATCTCTTTGACCCAGAATCAGGTTCTGCTCTGTTTGCGTTGTGTGTGGCGGGGTTCACAGGTGCGGGTACCTCGGATGTACAGTTGTCCGATGGCCGGACCATGAGTTTTTCGGTTCGAAGCGTGGGCCCGAAGACTATGTTTGTGGTTCTTCGAGATGTGTCTCAGCGAGAGCAACTCGAGGCGGAACTTCGTTACGCCCGACGAATGGCGAGTGTTGGGCGCCTTGCCGGTGAAGTGGCGCATGAGATTAACAATCCGCTTGCGGTCATTCAGGGCCGGCTCGAAATGTTGCGTGCCGTGCCCAATATGCCGACGGAGACACGGCAACGGCACCTCGACATCATCAAAGACCAGGGTGGGCGAGTGGCCCGCATTGTGAAGAATCTTCAGGTCTTTGCCCAGCCTCGAGTGCCAGATCCGAAGTGGATGGGGTTGGAGCCGTCCATCGAACAAGCGGTCCAGGCATCAGGACGTCGGTTGGAGCGTGTTCGGGTAAAAGTAGACGTATTGGAAGGGCTGCAGATTTTTGGGGACAGAGAACAATGTGATCTGGTCTGGGAAAATCTACTGCAATCGGTGGCGAACATTACGCCTGCCGGACGTTCGTTGTCTGTCACCGCAGTGGGCATGGATTCCGGCTCAGTACGGGTGCGCATCGACAGCGAGGGCGGACATTGGCCTGACGAGTTGCTGACCGAACTGCGGTCTCCGTATTCGGGTACGACGTACAGCGTGGGACCCGGTCATGGGTTGGCATTGGCCATATCGTGGGGAATCGTGCAGGAGCACGGTGGCTGGATGACGGCGGAAAACCTATCGCGAGAAGGGGCTTCGGTTGAATTGATGCTTCCTGCGCCTGAAGCCAGGTCACAGGCGGTCGCCGTATCATCATCGAATGTACCGTCCCGAGATATTCTGGTGGTGGACGATGATCCCGTCATGGGGGAAACGCTGAGTTGGATGATTTCCACCCATGGTCATCGGGCAGTGGTGGTGCAGACAGCAGAGGAGGCACTTCAGCGTCTGGAGAATGAGATGTTTGATGCGCTCATCACGGATCAGCGACTGCCAGGAATGGATGGTGAGACGCTGTTGGGTATCGTTCGAGACCAGTGGCCAGATATGGTTGATAAGAGCGCGCTTACCAGTGGGCTGCTCCATCGTCCAAGGTCCGGCCAGCTCTATTTACAGAAGCCGTTTTCTCGAGAACAGTTGGGGCGACTTCTGAAAGTGATGCTCTAAACGAAAAAAAGCATCACCTCGGAAGGCGATGCTTTCTTATGACAATGAGTCCAAGCCTTAGAGCTTGTTGATGTCGATTCCATTCTTGCGGGCATAGTCCTCGAGAGACATGCGCCGAAGAGTGCGCAGGGCACTGGTGGACACGCGCAGCTTGACGAATCGGTTCAAGGACTCACTCCAAATGCGCTTGGTTTGAAGGTTGGGAAGCTGGCGCTTCTTGGTCTTGATGTTCGAGTGCGAGACCTTGTTGGCCACATTCGGGCGCTTTCCGGTCAACGGGCAGACGCGAGCCATGTTGGACTCCATTCACAAAAGGTTCGAGGTGGCATACACAAGCAAGCAACAGAGCTCACTCCGCACACCGGGCCGTCGTCATTACCCCGATCGCTCAAGAGAGGCAAGGGGAGAAGTTACGTATAGTCGGTTGTAGCGATCTCAACTCATGGCATGATCGGTATGTAGCGGAGGTTTGTATTCAATCAAGACGTCCCATGTGGCTGGTTATTTTTTCTGTGATGCTGCTTGCGGTATCGGTAGAATCGACGCTCTTTAGTGGGCTGCTGTCTACCGTAGGGATGGATGATCGTGCGGCACGAATAGCAGGTTCGCGACTCACGGTAATGGCCGCATTGGTCGGTGCTGGGTTCTTGTTGATCGGGTTGTCTTCATGGGCCCGAAATACGCGGATGCACAACATCAGTCGGGCCCACATGAATATGCTCGGTCATTTGGTTGAAGAATATGGTGGCGTTGTGGATCTTCTACCTGGGGTCGGCGCCGGGTTCAGTGGAGAGATCGGTGGCATTCGGGTCGAGATTGTAATTGAGCCTTCTCGTGGAGGTGCTGCGTGGATTCGGGGAATCTGTCCGACTTCGAGGCCGTTGCATGTGTGGCCCCGTGGATTGGCTCCAGACGGGCAGAATCCCCATGCTTCGCTGGTCGCAAGCGGGCGGAGCTGGGAGGCGTGGGCGGCGGTTGCCGGTGGGTTGCCACCCGGTACCGAGAAAGTAGTAGAGGCAGCATTTGAGCAGGGCGGTGTTCTTGAGCTCATACATGGACCAACGGGAATGGAGTTGTCCATGCCCAATGCGCCAGGAGAGGGACTCATGGCGCGGATTTCGTTGGGCCTCGAAGCCGTCGCTGCCTTGTCTCGATTCAATCGCTAAGCAGTGCCATGGCACCAGTTGGGACCCAACCTGGCAATGGTTTACGCTGAGTTCAATCAAATATTGAAGTCGATAATGGCGATGCCACGTTCCCGTTTGTCTTCCGGACGATGCTGAACACGCTCTTGTTCAGGAGTCACCGGTACTTCAATACGCAACGACTCACGACCACTCTCGTGGAGTTCTCTTTCTCTTTGGATCTTCTCGATGATGAATGCGTCGAGCATGTCGGGAGATTCCATGGTTTAGGGAGTGGTCCTTCTCAATCAATCATACCATTGGTTGCACGAGCCACAACAGTTTGACTTCAGCTCTTCTTCCTTGGCGACCTGAATGGGCATCTAATTATTGTATCGGATACCGCATTGAAAAGATTGAGCATTCGTCGAATAGTTAGCGTTTAATGCGACGTGTTGCCTCTGCGAGGGTCTGGTATAGAACGGCCAAATTGGGGTCCATCGTATTGAGGGCGGCGGTGTGGGCAGCGATCACATTTTCATCACCGCGCGCGATGGGGCCCGTCAGTGCAGATGATCCGTGGGCTGCCGCTGATTTTATCGATGCGATGGCCAGGGGAGCGAGTAGGGGACGCGCCTGTTCTTCGGGTACGCCGGCGGCCGTCAGCATGCGAGCCGCCTCCATCATCAATAGACTTGCAAAGTTTCCAGAAGTGACTGCCGCTGCATGGTACAGCGCACGGTCCCCTGGGACCTCAAATGCGGAAAATCCAAGCATTCCGGATAGCGTTCTTGCGGCCACAATGGCTTCCGGATCGCCACTAACAGCGGCGGGGATGACCGGTTCATCGGGTAAACCCATCTCGGGTCCCGGAAATGTCATCAACGGGTGCAGTGAGCCTGCGGGTGAATGGGGCCGCAGGGGCTCCGTGGTGTGCGCGCCGGAAGCATGCAGCACGATGCCACCAACAGGTACCGCTTTTGCTGCGGCCTCGATGGCCCGGTCGGGCACTGTCAGCCAGGTCACTTCTGCGGGAGGAATGGACTCGCCATGACCGATCAGGATGGACTGATGACCATTCTGTTCAAGGATTTTTGCCGCAGAGCGACCGAGTCGGCCTGGGCCAACGATTACGATGATGTTTGTCATGGCGATGCTCTATCGCGTTGACACGCGAGCAAGGAGCCCATATTCGGGCGACTATGGCTCAATCGATGAGAATGGAACGGGTGGCGCGGCAGGTCCAAATGCTTTTGGCTGAGGCCCTGATCGGTGGATTGAATGACCCACGGTATCAACCAGTCACGATCACTTTGGTCCGCGTATCACCCGATCTTCGGCACGCAGACGTACGATTCCTTCCGCTCGCCCAGCAAGGTGATCCGGAAGAAATCTGTAAGGTGTTGAACGCAGCATCTGGGTATCTGCAGCGTCATATCGGTCGAAACATGCGAATGAAGTTCACGCCACGTCTTCGCTTCCATGTGGATGAAGAGGGTGAGCAAGCGCTGGCGATGAATGCGCTACTGGATCGCATCCGA
>Ga0315320_10001989_pt1 | contig 16917 bp, 16 predicted proteins | sample M140m21515metaG_FD_203458 | JGI IMG/M metagenome (GOLD analysis project Ga0315320, IMG submission 203458) | Ammonia-oxidizing marine archaeal communities from Monterey Bay, California, United States - M1 40m 21515 | ecosystem: Environmental > Aquatic > Marine > Coastal | place: USA: California... | reverse complement strand
ATGATGTTTTTGCATTTTGTTGGATTGTTGATTATCCAATGTTTGAGAAAGATGAAGTAACTAACAAAATTGAGTTTAGTCATAATCCATTTTCTATGCCACAGGGAAATTTAACTGAAGAAAATTTTGAAAAACCTTTAGATATATTAGCTTATCAATACGATATTGTCTGTAATGGTATTGAACTTTCTTCTGGTGCTATAAGAAACCACAAACCAGAACTTATGTATAAACTTTTTTCAAAAGCAGGCTATGACAAGAAACAAGTAGATGAAAAATTTAGTGGTATGATTAATGCATTAAGTTATGGAGCCCCACCTCATGGAGGAATTGCCCCTGGTATTGATAGGATAGTAATGTTACTTGCGAATGAAAAAAATATTAGAGAAGTAACAATGTTCCCAATGAATCAAAATGCTCAAGACTTAATGATGAAAGCTCCATCTGACGTAAGCGAAGACCAATTAAAAGAACTTGGTATTTCTATAAAAAATAAGAAATAAAATTATTTTTTTCCTTTTAAATTTATTTTAACATCTGAGAGATCTACTAAATTTTTTTTATAATTATTTCTTACAAAACCTTTGCTAGTTATATCTTTTACAATTTTTAACAATTGGTTTTGGTCATCAGATTGATTTTCTTCATTTGTAGAAGACTCACTACCACCAATTGAAGGAGTATGAGCTAAATCTTCTCTATTTTGATATGATATTGCTAATTCTCTAAAAATATAATCTAGTATTGAACTTGCACTTAGTATTCTATCATTACCATGCACTTTTCCAGATGGCTCAAATTTTGTGCCAACAAATGCACTTATGAATTCATCAAGTGGTACACCATATTGAAGTCCTAATGAGACAGCGATTGCAAAATTATTCATAAGAGCTTTTACTAATTCTCCTTCTTTGCTTGTATCAATAAAAATCTCTCCTATTTTACCATCCTCATACTCACCAGTATGTAGGTAAACTTTATGATCTCCAATAGTAGCTTTTTGAATGTAACCTTTTCTTCTATCTGGCATTCCAAATCTTTTACCACCTCTCTCAGAGGATTTATTAAAGTTTGCAATAATGTTTTCTTTGTTTTTAGAGCTAGCTTCGTTTACCTCAGCTACGACTTCTACCTTTTTACTTTCAATGACTTTATTATTATTTGGATCAAGACTTTTTGTTTTACGATTATCAAGTTTTACGTCTAATACCTCGAATTTTCCATCGTCTCTTTTTTCAAGATTTTTTAATTCTGTTTCATTTATATCATCTAAGTAATGATTAACTTTAAACGTACATGTGTAGTAAGTCTCAACTAAATATTTTGCCATTTAACTCCAATTTAAATTTTAATTTGAATATTGAATCAATTAATTTATATACAAATTCATATTTTAGTCTAATTTAAATTATACAATTTTTAATTGAATAAATAAAAAAATTTTATGTTGACACTTTTAAAAAAAATTTTCACTTGGTGGAATCAAGATACTTTTGGCACTAGATTAAAAACAATTTTTTTTGGAAAATTAGTTGGTAGTGATGAGCTTGGTAATAAATATTATGAAAATAAAAATGGAAAGAGATGGGTTATTTATGCAAATACTATCGATGCATCTAAAATACCAGTTGAATGGTACTCTTGGATACATTTTACACCTAATAAGATAGAACAAATTCATGAACTTGAAAAGTATGATTGGCAAAAACCTCATCAATCTAATTTAACTGGTACCGAAAAAGCTTATTATCCAAACAAAAATAAAGATGGAATCAAAAAGAAATATTCTAGCTGGAAAGAATAAAAAAATTTTATTTATTTTTAGTTTTTTAAGTTTTTTTTTTATAGCTAATATCTTAATTTCAGATGATAATTTAGAAGGTTCTTTTACTAATTTAAAAATTCTTGATAAGATCAGCTCTAAAAATTCCTTAATTAAATTAAAAAATGGTGAGCTAGTTACTTATAAAGATCTATCTATAAAAAGTTTAAAGTGCAAAAACTCTGAGTTCGATGATAATCCTGAAATCACAGCATATATTCAAGTTAAGGATCTAACTGATGAAAATAATAATGAAGTGTTTGTATTTAATGGGTGGATGTTTTCATCAAGCCCATCTATAACTCCTTTTGATCATCCGGTATATGATGTTCGTCTTATTAATTGTTATTAAACGATTGAATCTTTGTCTAGCCAACTTACATTAAAGTCAGAGTTAATAAATTTTTTATGACTTAAAAGTTTTTTATGTAATGGAATAGTTGTAGTAATGCCTTCAATAACAAATTCGTCTAAAGATCTATTCATTCTCTGAATTGCCTCTACTCTATTTCTGCCATGACAAATTAATTTACAAATCATGCTATCATAATATGGTGTAACTTTATAACCTTGAAAAATAGCTCCATCTACTCTTGTTCTAAAACCAGAGGGCTGGTGGCACATACCTATAGTTCCAGGAGATGGTTGAAAGTTTTTACTAGCATCTTCTGCATTTATTCTACATTCAATTGCATGGCCTCTTGGGTTTATATCACTCTGTTTCAGGGCTGTTTCTCCTGAAAAAGCAATCCAAATTTGTTCCTTAATAATATCAATACCAGTTACCATTTCTGTTACAGGATGCTCAACTTGCACCCTAGTATTCATCTCTAGAAAATAAAATTTTCCATCTTCATAGATAAATTCTACAGTTCCAGCTCCCATATAGCCAATTTTTGCAACCATTTTCACTGTTCTTTCAAATAAATCTTTTCTTACTTCATCATTAAGAACTGGGCTTGGCGTTTCTTCAATTAATTTTTGATGTCTTCTTTGGACAGAACAGTCTCTCTCATGAAGGTGAACAACATTATTTTTACCAGCTAAGATTTGAACTTCTATATGTCTTGGATCCTGAAAAAACTTTTCAATATAAACTTCATCATTACCAAAATATTTTTGTGCTTCTGATTTTGCAGTCGAAAACAAGGTTTCAAATTCTTCCTCTTTGTACACAATTTTCATACCTTTTCCACCACCACCACCTGATGCTTTGATTAAGACAGGAAACCCAATTTTTTTACATAGTTCTTTAGCTTGAGCTATATCAGTAACACCTCCTTCAGATCCTTCGATTACTGGCAAACCATTCTCTTTAGCAATTTTTTTTGCTTGAATTTTATCACCCATCATTTCTATGTGTTTAGATGATGCGCCAATAAAACTTATTTTGTTTTCTTCAAGAATTTTTGCAAAACCAGCATTTTCAGATAAAAATCCATAACCAGGATGAACGGCATCAGCATTTGTAAGTTCTATTGCAGACATTAAATTAGGAATATTTAAATAACTGTTTGCTGGTTGGTGAGATCCTATACAGACACTCTCATCTGCCATTCTAACATGCATACTTTCTCTATCAACATCAGAATGAACAGCTACTGTTGCAATTCCCCATTCTTTACAAGCTCTAATAATTCTAACTGCAATTTCCCCACGGTTTGCAATTAAGATTTTTTTAAACATTATTTTATTCTAAAATGATAATAGTTTGACCAAATTCAACAGGATGACCATCCTCAACACAAATTTCTTTTATCACACCATCTGCAGTTGACGGCACATGATTCATAGTTTTCATTGCTTCAACAATCATGATTGTGTCACCTTTTTTAATTTTTTTACCCACTTCAACAAATTTTTTTGCACCAGGTTCTGGAGCATGGTAAGCAGTTCCAATAATTGGTGAAGTAATTTCAGTACCTGATCTTACACTTGGTTTTTCAGAAATATTTTGATTTCCAGTTTGAATATTTGTGGATGTTTGAACTGGCTGATTGCTGACAGATACATTATTTTTTGAAACCTTAATCTTGGTGTCTTTTTCAGTAATTTCTATTTCTGTGAGGTTAAACTCTTTTAAGTAGTCACTTAATTCCTTAATAATGCTTTTATCTATTTTCATTTTTTAAGATCTTTTCTATTGAAATTATGGCCAAAATATAACCTTCAACACCTAATCCAAAAATTCCTCCTGTTGCTATATCACTTATTAAAGATTTATGCCTAAATTCCTCTCTTTTATATATGTTTGATATATGTAATTCAATTATTGGTTTTTTGAATAGATCAAGTGCATCTCTGATTGCAACTGAGGTGTGAGTAAAACCTGCAGCATTAATTATCATTCCATCATATTTTTTTCTAGCATCTTGAATTAAATTTACTAACTCTCCCTCGATATTGGATTGAGCAAATTCTAATTCAATACCAATTTTTTCAGACTCTTTTAAACAGTTTTCTTTTAATTGATCAAAAGTAGTGGAGCCATATTGTGATTGTTCTCTTTCACCTAATAGATTAAGATTTGGTCCATTAATAATAATAATTTTATTATTCATTCATTTCTTATATACGATGAAAAAAATAAAAAAAATAAAAATCAAAGTGAATGGCAAATTTAAGTTTGTACTTGAAAATTGTAAGATTTTAGATTTAGTAAAAGATCTTAAGATTCCTTTGAAAAAAGTGGCAATTGAACTAAATCAAGAGATAATTGATAAAAAAAAAATTAGTAAAATTACTCTAAAAAAAGATGATAAAATAGAGATTGTTCATTTTATTGGAGGAGGTTAAATGAAAAAAGATAAAATAGTTATAGCAAACAAAAAATTTAATTCTCGATTAATCGTAGGCACTGGCAAATATAAAAATATGTCTGAGTGCGCAAAGGCCATTAAGATTTCTGGAGCAGAAATTGTAACTGTTGCTGTTAGAAGAGTAAATATAACCGATAAAAAAAAGCCTCTTCTTATGGATTATATTGATCCAAAGAAAATCACTTATTTACCAAATACAGCAGGATGTTTTAATTCAGAAGAAGCTTTAAGAACGCTTCGACTGGCAAGAGAAATTGGTGGTTGGAAATTAGTTAAACTGGAAGTGTTGGGAGACAAACAAAATTTATTTCCTGATATGATTGAGACTTTAAAATCAACAGAGGTTTTAGCTAACGAAGGTTTTAAAGTCATGGTTTATTGTAATGATGATCCGCTCATGGCAAAACGATTAGAAAACTCTGGGGCAGATGCAATAATGCCGTTAGCTGCTCCTATTGGATCTGGTTTAGGTATTCAAAATAAAACAAATATTCAAATTATTAGAAATCAAACCAAATTACCTTTAATCATTGATGCGGGTTTGGGCCAAGCATCTGATGCGACAATTGCAATGGAGCTAGGGTGTGATGGTGTTTTAGTTAACACTGCGATTGCTAAAGCAAAAAAACCTTTTGACATGGCTCTCGCATTTAAAAATGCAGTGATTGCTGGTAGACAATCTTTTTTAGCAGGACGTATTAATAAATATTTATACGGAAGTGCATCTTCACCAAAAAGTGGAATTATTAAATAGTTTCTATTTTTTTTACAAATTTTTTTTTAAAGTAAGGTTTCTTTTTAAAAGGTTTTTTGTGAAATTTTTTACCTTCTTTTTTTTCAATAATCTTGTCTTCTTTAATTTGTATTTCTATATTTTTTAGTTTTTCATAATGTTCAAATAATTCGATTGTTTTTTTTGATTTATTTTGAATATTTATAATATATTCTGGGATAATAAGTGATGTGTCAGTAATAATATCAATTGTCATATTATTTTTCTTTTCAAAGTATGTTAAGTCTTCAACAAAATTCTCTTTTAAAAAATCAGAAATTTTTTCACATACTCTTAATTCAACAAATTTTGCTTTATTGATTACTGCTTTTAATTCAACTGTTTTGAGTAATTTTTGAGCAAATGACTCATCTGTTAGTGTTACCTTCCATTTTATTGCACTTTCTCTCAGTCTTTGTCTTGACATTTCTAGTAGACCAAAGTTACTTATTCTTCCAATTTGTATTCGAGCCCTATCAGTTCTACATTTTTCCTTAAGCCTTCTTTCAACCAACCTTCTATTTCCATAATTAAGCATATCAATAAAATCTATTATAATTAGACCTGATAAATCTCTTATTTTAATTTGTCTTGCAATTTCCTCTGAAGCTTCAATATTTGTGTCAAACGCTGTGCTTTCAACATTTTTTCCTTTTATCGAACTTCCAGAGTTAATATCAATAGAAACCAGGGCCTCTGTTGGGTTTATTACAAGATAGCCACCTGATTTAAGTTTTATTTCTGAGTCAAATATTTGATTTAGTTTTTGTTCTATATTTTCTTCAATAAATAATGGAACCTTACCTCTATATTTTTTTATTTTTTTTACACTCGAGGGCATAATCATCTTCATGAAAGATTGTGCTTTTTTATAACCTTCATTACCTTCAACAATAATATTTTGAGTATTATCATCGAACATATCTCTTAATGTTCTTTTTATAATTTCACTTTCTTGATGTATTAATGATGGAGCAATTGAATTAATAGCGGTTTCTTTTATTTGACTCCAGGTTTTAATTAGAGAATTTAAATCATTATTAATTTCATTTTTAGTCTTATTGCTACCTGCTGTTCTTACAATAAGACCCATTTCTTTTGGTATTTCAATTTCATTTAATATAGATCTTATTTTTTTTCTGTCGGCTGGGTTAAAAATTTTTCTAGATATTCCACCTCCTTTTGATGTATTAGGCATTAATACAATATATTTTCCAGCAATTGAAATGAATGTACTTAGTGCAGCACCTTTTTGTCCTCTTTCATCCTTAATAACCTGGACTAAAATAACTTGATTAGGTTTTATAACTTCTTGAATTTTGTATTTTTTAAATTTGAATTTTTTATTATTCTTACTATCTTTTTCTTGATTTTCGTTTTCTTTTTCATCGATTTGGTTGTCGTTATTTTCAGATATATCTTTTTCAATATTTATAGGGTCATCTAATTCAAGTTTACCTTCTGCAAGATTTTCCTCTTCTTTAGCCTGAACCTCTTTTGAAAGTTCTTCCCTAAGTCTCTCTTCCTCTTCTTTGATTTTTTCTAAATCAGCTTTCGGTATTTGGTAATAATCTGACTGAATGTCATTAAAGGATAAAAAGCCATGTCTTTCTCTCCCAAAATCAATAAAAGCAGCCTGAAGGGAGGGCTCTATTCTGCTAACTTTACCTAAATAGATATTATTTTTTGTTAAATTATTCTTTAAACCTTCGTATTCGTAATCTTCAATATTATCGCCTGATTTAAGAACAACTCTTGTTTCATTAGGATGCGATGCATCAATATATAAATTTTTTTCCATAATAGTTTGATTGATTTACTCATTTAATATTTTAAGCGTTTATAAAATTTTGTTAATTGTGTTGCCTTATCTTTAACAAATTCGACGATATAATGGAAATAAAATGAATAAGTTTTTAAAAAATATATTGTTTATTTTATTATCCCTTATTTTATTGATAGGTATCTTAATATTCAGTGTTTTATGGTCTTATTCAAATAATATCCCAGACTATAAATTTCTCAAAAATTACAAACCTCCAGTTTCAAGTAAGGTATATTCAGGTGATGGTGAATTAGTTGCAGATTTTTCGAAAGAAAAAAGAATATTTGTTCCATTTAACTCAATTCCAAAAAATGTAATTAACTCCTTTTTGTCAGCTGAAGATAAAAATTTCTTCTCTCATCCAGGTGTTGACGCAAAAGGGGTTTTAAGAGCAGTAATTAACAATATATCAAATATAATTTTATCAAAAAGACTTGAGGGAGCCTCAACTATAACACAACAGGTGGCAAAAAATTTTTTGTTAACTAATGAAGTTAGTCTCAATAGAAAGATTAAAGAAGCAATTTTAGCTTTTAGAATTGAAAGAGCATTAACAAAACAAAGAATTTTAGAATTATATTTAAATCAGATTTATCTTGGAAGTGGAGCCTATGGAGTAGCTGCTGCAAGTTTAGAGTATTTTGATAAATCTATTAAAGATCTAAATTATGCTGAAGCTGCATTATTAGCAGCCCTTCCAAAAGCTCCAAGTAGATACAATCCTTACCGTGATATTGAATTAGCTAAATTTAGAAGAAATTTGGTATTAAAAAATTTATTTGAAAACAATTATATTAACTCTCAAAATTATAATAAATTTATTAATAAAAAAATTATCCTTAACAAGCCAGAGAAAGTTTATTTAGAAGACGCTCAGTATTATATTGAAGATATTAGAAAAAGTGTCATCAACTCTTTGTCTTATGATAAAGTTTATAATCAGGGATTCAATATTAATACACCAATTAATTTAGAATTTCAGAAAATTGCAACCGAATCTTTAAGAGATGGTTTGATTTCTTATGACAAAAGAAAAGGTTGGAGAGGTGCTTTAACTAATAAAGATTATTCTAATAATTGGCATAAAAATTTAGAAAAATTTGATTTAGAAAATTCAATTAATTGGGAAATGGCAATTGTCAAAAAAGTAAAAAAATTCTCTGTTGAAATTGAAACTGAAAATAAATTGAGTGGAGTTATTGAATTTCAAGATATTTCGTGGACAAAAAAAGAGTTCTCACAGTTACTAAATAAAGGTGACATAATTTATGTTAAAAAAATTAGTAATAAAAATTATAGCTTAAGACAATTGCCAAAAATTAATGGCGGAATTGTAGTTATGGATCCTTATACTGGAAGAGTATTAGCTTTAAGTGGAGGATTTAGTTTCAAAAAAAGTGAATTTAACAGAGCAACACAAGCTTTAAGGCAACCAGGTTCAGCATTTAAACCATTTGTTTATGCTTTAGCATTGGAAAACAAATATACACCATCATCTTTAATTTTAGATGCTCCTATAGTTCTTGATCAAGGATATGATCTTAAAATGTGGAAACCTGAAAATTATGGAAAAAAGTTTTATGGTCTTTCAACTTTGAGATCAGGTTTAGAAAAATCAAGAAATTTAATGACAGTAAGAATTGCTCAAGACTTAGGTGTTAAAAAGATAATAAATTTTTCAAAAAATTTAGGTATTTATGATAATCCTGAGGAATTACTTTCGATTTCATTAGGTTCTGCTGAAACAACATTGTTAAAACTTACATCTGCCTATTCTGCTTTTTTAAACAATGGTAAACTTGTTGAGCCAATTTTAATTGACAGAATACAAGATAGTGAAGGAAAAACTATTTTTAATAGTGATAACCAAAAATGTATTAATTGTGATCAAATATCATATTTGGGAAAAAATTATCCTATTATTGAAAATAATTTTAAAAGGGTATTTTCACCACAAACTGCATATCAAATGACAACTATACTAGAGGGTGTTACTCAAAGAGGAACAGCTAAAAATTTAAAAGATCTTAAATTAAATATTGCAGGCAAAACAGGTACAACTAACAAAAATACAGACACTTGGTTTATTGGTTACACATCTAATTTATTAATTGGTGTTTATGTTGGATTGGATAACCCTAAACCTTTAGGTAAATTTGAAACTGGCTCAAAAACTGCTTTGCCAATATTCAAAGAATTTATAAAAAAAACAGTTAAAAAATCTGAAGCAAGACCATTTAAGGCAGCAGAAGGAACGCTGATGATGGTAATAGACTCTGTAACTGGCCAAAAAGCAAAATTTACATCAAGAAATACCATTATTGAAGTTTATAAGAAAGAAAATATAATTGAAGGTAATGTATTGTATTCAAATAGTGATAGATTAGATACTAACAATATATTAAAATTTTATTAATGGACGATAAATATCAATCTTATAAAAAAGAAATAGAGAAGATTAACTACAGAGTTAAGGAGTATCTTTGAAAAGAATAATATTTATTTAAAACTTGATCAATTAAACGCTAAAATGTTGGAGTCTAATTTTTGGCAAGACAAAAATAACTCTAAAAATACAATTAAAGAAAAAAAATTATTTGAAGATCTGCTTAATAATCATAAAAGATCAATAGAAAAACTTTCAGATTTAGATGATTTAAATGAATTAGCATTAGAAGAACAAAATCAAATAGTACAAAAAGAAATAATACAAAATATAAAAGATCTTAGAGAGTTAGTTAAAAAAAATGAAATTAAATGTTTTTTATCTAACGAAGCTGATTCTCTTGATTGTTATATAGAAATACATGCAGGTGCCGGAGGTACCGAAAGCCAAGATTGGGCTGAAATGTTAAGAAGAATGTACATGAAGTGGGCAGATCAAAAGAATTTTAAATCAAATTTAATTAGCGAACATAAAGGAGATGAGGCTGGAATAAAATCGTCAACAATTAAAGTTGAAGGAGATTATGTATTTGGCTGGCTTAAAAAAGAGTCTGGAATACATAGATTAGTTAGAATTTCTCCATTTGATTCTGGAGCAAGAAGACATACAAGTTTTGCAAGTATATGGGTGTATCCAGTGGTAGATGAGAATATTAATATTGAAATAATTGAAAAAGATTTAAGAATTGACACTTATCGATCTAGTGGAGCGGGTGGCCAACATGTAAATACGACTGATAGTGCCGTAAGGATTACACACTTGCCATCTAAAATTGTTGTTCAATGTCAAAATGAGAGATCCCAACATAAAAATAAAGAAACATGTATGAACATGTTAAAAGCAAGATTGTATGATTATGAAATCAAAAAAAAAGAACAAGAAAATCAAAATACAGAAAACTCTAAATCAGAAATTGGATGGGGTCATCAAATAAGATCATATGTTTTGCAACCATATAGACTTGTAAAAGACAATAGAACTAATTTTGAAAGTACAAGCCCAGATAAAATATTAGATGGAGATTTAGATGAATTTTTAGAACAATCTTTATACAAAATTAAATGACCAAAAAAATTTTAAAATATATATCCATATTTTTGCTAGTTTTTGGTTTATTAATTATTTATTTAAGTACCATTGGTATTGAGACAGAAAAATTTAACAATCAAATTCAAAATCTTGCTAAACAAAAAAATATTAAATTTGATATTAGTTTAAAAAAAATAAAATTTACTTTAGATTTATTTAATTTTAAAATTGTTGCAAAAACAATTGACTCAAAAATAATATTTAAAAAAAAACCGATTGAAATTGAATATATCAAAACTCAAATATCATTAAATTCATTAATCAAAAATCAATTAGTTACCTCACAAATAGAAATATCAACCAAACCATTTTTAATTAAAAATTTTGTATCATTTATAAGATCTATAAATAATAAACCTGAATTATTTTTTTTAGAACGATTTATAAAAAAAGGATATTTAATAGCAGATTTTAAATTTAATTTTGATGATTTCGGCACACTCAAAAAAGATTATCAAGTAAATGGATTATTAAAAGAAGGTGAAATTAGTATTTTTAAAAAAAACAAAATAGAAAAAATAAATTTCGTATTTAATATTACAGATAATAATTTTAATTTTAGAGATATTAGCTTTGATACAAATAACATTAATTTTTTATCGGGTAGATTAAATATAAAAAAAGATAAAAAAGATTATTTGCTTGAAGGATCATTAAGAAATAAAGAGTCCATTTTAAATGATCAAATACTTCAAGTAATCAAACTTAAATATCCAAAATTTGATTTAATTAATACAAAATTTGAGACTAAAAATGATTTTTCATTAAATATTAATGACAAGTTTAAAGTTAAGAATTTAGCGATAGATTCAAATATTTTAATCAATAGTTCTCAGTTAAAAAAAAATAATTTAATCAATAAAAATTTCATTGAGATTAATAAATTGATTGGACTAAAAGATCACAAGATAAAAGCATCTTATGCAAATAAAAAATTATCTATTGAGGGAAAAGGCCAAGTTAAATTTCAAAACAAATTTGAATTAATTGATTATAAATTAAAAAATAATGACACCAATTTAAATTTAGTATCAAATATTGAATTAAGTGAACTAGAAATAAAAAATCAAAATTTAATTAGAGAATACTTACCTAAATCAAAAGATATCTTAAATCTTAAAGATCATAAAATTCAAATAATTTATCAAGATAATATCCTGACACTAGAGGGGTTAGGAAAGATCAAACTAGATAAAAAACTAAACCAAATTAAATATCTTTTTTCAACAAAAGATAAAAAATATAATTTTAAAACTAATTTAGAAATTAATGATACGCCAATTAAAATAGATTTTATTAATTTCAAAAAAAATAAAAATTTAAATTCTAAGTTAAAAATTAATGGGAATTATAATAAAAAATTTGGATTTGATTTTGAAGAAATTACACTTTTATCAAAAAATAATAGCTTGATAGTTAATAATTTAGTATTAGATAAAAATAACAAATTAGCAAAAGTAGATAAAATTGACTTAGATTATTTAGATAATGATAACTTAAAAAACAAATTTATTTTTAATAGATCTATAAACAATGATTACACACTCAAAGGATCATTATTGAATGCTAATACCATCATTACAAAATTATTAGAAAGTAAAGATGATCGACAATTAGATATTTTTAAAGAAAGTATAAATATATCTTTAAATTTTTCTGATGTTTATTTTGATAATGAATATATTGTTAAAAATTTAAATGGTAAACTTATGATTATAGATAATAAAGTAGATCATGCTAACATATCTGCGCTATTTGATAATAATAAAGATTTCAAATTTATTATTAATACGAAAGATGGAGAAAAAATAACTACTCTATATTCCTCAAATGCTAAGCCGTTTATAAAAAAATATAAATTCATAAAAGGTTTTGAAGATAGTGATGAAGGTTATTTAGATTTTTATTCTTCAAAAAAAAATGGTATTTCAAATTCAAAATTAATTATTGACAATTTTAAAGTCAAAGAAATTCCTGCTTTAGCAAAAATACTGTCTCTTGCCTCTCTTCAAGGAATAGCAGATTTGCTAACTGGTGAAGGTATTAGATTTACAGATTTTGAAATGAGTTTTACAAACAAAGGTAAACTTATGACGATTGAAGAATTGTATGCAATTGGACCTGCTATATCTATTTTAATTGAGGGTTATATCGATGAAAATGATTTGATTAGTTTAAGGGGCACATTAGTTCCTGCAACCACAATTAATAGAACTATTGCTTCAATTCCATTAATTGGAGATTTGCTTATTGGAAAGAAAGTTGGTGATGGGGTTTTTGGAGTAAGTTTTAAAGTGAAGGGACCTCCAAAAAAACTTGAAACAACTGTTAATCCAATAAAGACATTAACCCCAAGATTTATAACTAGAACGTTAGAGAAGATTAAAAAAAACTAATCTAATTCAATTTTTAAATGTCTTTTTTTTCCAATAGAAAGTTTAAGATAGTTTTTATTAAAAAGATCATTTGTAACAATTAATTTCTCATCAGATATAACTTTATCATTAATTTTTACTGCGTTTCCTTTAATTAATCTTCTTATTTCACTTTTAGACTTTTCTAATTTAGAGAGAATAACTAATTCAATTATATTCAATTTATTATTAATATTTTTTGTATTTATCTTTATAGATGGTAAGTTTGAACCAAGTGAATTACCCGAAAATGCTTCTTTTGCAGCTTGTTCTGAATTTTTTGCTGCATCTTTACCATGAAGCATAGATGTCGTTTCATTAGCTAAAAGTATTTTTAGATCATTAATATCATTATTTTCAATTTTCTTAATTTCATCTATTTCTAAATCAGTAAAATTTTTTAAAAATTTTAAAACATCTCTATCATCTGTATTTCTCCAAAATTGCCAATAATCATATTCAGATAAAAATTTTTCATCCAACCAGATTGCTCCATTTTCAGATTTCCCCATTTTAGCTCCGGTGGCCAGAGTAATTAAAGGCGTAGTTAGACCATAACTTTGTTTATTTGAATACCTCTTGATAAGTTCTACACCATTAACAATATTTCCCCATTGGTCTGAGCCACCAATTTGTAAAACACAATTTTCTTTTTTATTTAGTTCTAAAAAATCATAAGCTTGCAAAATCATATAATTAAATTCCATGTAGCTTAAAGATTGCTCTCTATCTAATCTTAATTTTACACTATCAAACGTTAACATTCTATTAATTGTAAAATGTTTACCAATATCACGAAGAAAAGAGATATAATTTAAATTTTTAAGCCATGTATAATTATTAACAAATATAGGTTTTGTTTCTGAATTATCGTTATCCAAAAATTTTTTTAGTATACTTTTTATATTTTTTATATTTTTTTCAATTTCCTCTTCACTTAATATTTTTCTTGTTTTATCTTTTCCAGATGGGTCACCAATTCTTGTTGTGCCGCCGCCTAGTAGTACAATTGGTCTATGACCATTTTTTTGTAATAATCTAAGACACATGATTTGTAATAAGCTGCCAACATGTAAACTTTCTGCAGTACAATCAAATCCAATATATGCATTAATTTTTTCCTTATCCATTAAACTGGATAATTCTTCTTCATTTGTGCATTGATAGAAGAAACCTCTATCTTTAAATTCTTTTAAAAATTTATTCATAAGCTTATAGTTACACAATATACAAATTTTTATTAAAAAGAATATCAATGAAAAAAAAATTATATACAGCTATTGGGTTAATGAGTGGAACATCAATGGATGGTGTTGATGTATCATTAATTAGATCAGATGGGTTTAATCAATTAATCAATGTTTTAGATGAATATTTTGAATATAATGAAACTTTGCATAAAAAATTGATTGAATTAAGAAATTTAATTTTAACTATCGATGATTTAAAGTTACACGCCAATAGAATAAGGGAACTAGAAAGAGAAATTACTCTATTTCATAGCAAAATTGTAAGTGAAATATCATTAAAATATAAAGATGAGATTGATTTTATAGGTTTTCATGGACAAACTATTTTTCATAGTCCTGATCAAAAAATTTCAAAACAACTAGGAGATGGAAAATTAATGTCTCAATTGGTTAAAAAGAGGGTTATTTATGATTTTAGACAAGAAGATTTGGCTAATAATGGTGAAGGTGCACCTTTAACACCTATATTTCACAACTTGTTGTCAAAAAACATAAATGAAAAATATCAAATAAATTTTCCTGTTTGTTTTCTTAATATCGGAGGAATTTCAAATATCACCAAAATAATTAAAAAGAATGAAAAAGTAGAGGAGAATTTGGAAGCTTTTGATTCAGGTCCAGGCAATTGTATGATAGACGAATGGATTAGAAAAAATTCAAAAAATAATTTTGATAAAAATGGTTTAATAGCTAAATCTGGTAAAATCGATCAATTAATTTTAAATCAAGTAATTGATAATTTTGAATTAAATAATTTTGATAAATCTTTAGATATAAAAGATTTTGATATTTCATTTGCAAGAGGACTCTCATTAGAAGATGGCTGTGCAACAGTCACTAATTTTACTGCATATCTTATAGCTAAAGGAATTGAGTATGCTAATGGGAATAATAGTGATCCAATAAAATTTTTGATTTGTGGGGGAGGAAGAAAAAATGATTATCTTATCAATAGTATTAAAAGTTATTTATCACACAAACAAAATATAAGTTTAAATTCTATTGATGATTATAGTTTAAATGGAGATTATATTGAGTCTCAAGCATTTGGATATCTTGCTATAAGATCACATCTAAATTTGCCAATATCATATCCAAAGACCACTGGTTGCGAGACTCCTACAGTAGGCGGTAAGCTAATTAAAAATTTTTAGTAAAGAGCAGTTTCTTTTTTAATATATTTACTAAGATTTTTAATTAAAGAGTCTTCCGTTTTTGAAAAAAAATGATTAGCTTCAGGAACAGATTCAAATTCAACTTTTATACCTTTCTGAGCACTTAATCTCTTATTTAGTTCTGTGATATATTCTAAAGGAACTAACTCATCTTTTTTTCCATAAATCATTAATCCAGATGTTGGACAAGGAGATAAAAAAGAGAAATCATAAACATTTGGTTGAGGAGAAATTGCAATAAATCTATTAATCTCAGGTCTTCTCATTAATAATTGCATAGCTATTAATGAACCAAAAGAAAATCCTGATACCCAGCATTGAGAGTTATCAAAGTTTTCTCTTTCAAGCCAATCTAATGCAGCTGCAGCATCCGCAAGTTCACCTTGTCCATTATCAAACTCTCCATCACTTTTACCGACACCCCTAAAATTTACTCTACATACTGAAAAATCATTATCCATAAATGTATGAAAAGTATCTACTACAACTTTATTATTCATAGTTCCTCCATATTGAGGGTGAGGCTGTAACACAAGTGCAATTGGTGATGTATTCTTTTTACTTTTATAATATTTTGCTTCGAGTCTTCCAGCAGGTCCAGGTATGAATATTTCTAAAATTTTGTTGTCCATATACGATATTGATTATTATTCTCAAAAAAAAACTACGTTTATCATAAGTGAGCGACAATATGTTAGTTTTTTTATTGCAATCTATACTTGACCATTTTAGTCAGGTATGTATAAAAACGCTCAATTTAAAAGGGTAAAATGAAACTAACATCAAAAGGTAGATATGCCGTAATGGCATTAGTTGATCTTGCAAGATTTGACAGTATTAATCCTGTTTCACTAAGAGATATCTCTTTGAGCCAAGGTATTTCACTTGATTATCTTGAGCAGATTTTTTCAAAGTTAAAAAAAAATCAAATTGTGCAAAGTATAAGAGGAACACAGGGTGGATATGTTCTCTCTAAAAAACCTAATGAAATAAAACTCACAAATATTTTTCATGCTGTTGATGAAAAAGTAAAAACTGTTCAATGTAAAAAAGAGTCAAAAAAAGGGTGTAATGGTAAAGCCACGAAATGTTCAACTCATAATCTTTGGGATGAACTTGAGACACACATTAACAGTTTTTTTGAAAAGAAAAGTTTAGAAGATTTATTAAAAAATAATAACGATCAAAGAATTTAAAATATGGATAATAGGCAAAAAGAAATTGATAATTTAAAAGATTATAAATATGGTTTTTCTACTGATATTGAAAACACTAGAGCTCCTAAAGGCTTGAATGAAGATGTAA
>Ga0315320_10001984_pt1 | contig 16942 bp, 21 predicted proteins | sample M140m21515metaG_FD_203458 | JGI IMG/M metagenome (GOLD analysis project Ga0315320, IMG submission 203458) | Ammonia-oxidizing marine archaeal communities from Monterey Bay, California, United States - M1 40m 21515 | ecosystem: Environmental > Aquatic > Marine > Coastal | place: USA: California... | reverse complement strand
TGGTGACGTGATTGTCAAACTTCTGCATCTCTGCTTTAGAAAATCCAACTCTATGCATTGGGGTATCATTTTTAATCACCAATGCATTTCTAGATCCTGTTATATCAGCACCAGCTCTTGCTTGCATGGTAGGTAGATCATCTCCAGTATAGTGAGTATGAAATACTACACCAATTTTTGCAGTACCTGCTGCCTTACCAATAGGATGATCTACTGGGATAGCATAGGTAATAGTGTTAGGTCTGAATGTATACAGTCTCTCACCGTTAACAGTCTCTGCTTTTAATGTACTGTCAGTAAACATGAGGTCACCCTGGATGACTCCCTTGATACCCAGTTCACTGAAGTATCGTAGAGCAAACTTAAGTTTCTCTGCTAGATCTCCATCATATAATTTATCAATTGCTTTTTCACTATAGCATATCTTAGGTTCTACCTTATTGAAGACAGACTTTGTGCCGACAAAGAACCTACCAGATGCAGGATGTTCGCCACAGATAACAGAAGGAGCACCATCCCACTTAGTCTGCATGAAACCACTACTTTCTTGGTGCCCCAACATGTTACGAAGTTCTTTGAGGAATGATACTGCTGCCTTGCATCCTTCGATGCCATAGTTCAGCATCTCATCCTCTAAATGCTCCAAATGCTTTAGTTGTTTTACGTTTGACATTAGGAATACTTGAAGTAAATTGATGAATGATCTGATGCTGATCCAGCAAAAAGATATAATTCTTTCACTGCCTTATCTGCTTCACCATTCAGGTCTTTCAAAAATTTTAAGAAGCGAAGTCCTGATAGTTTACTGTATCTCCACGATTGACGCTTACCCTCAATCTCACCCATCATCTGATCTTTGTCTGTCTTGTCGAATCCTTTTGCGCTGAATTCTTTAAGTAAATTATATATTTCTTTTGATATTTTATCTGATTGAGTGTGCTTTGGATCACTCTCTACCCACGTTGGTTCTTGTGGGATGTGAGAGAATCCAGTCTTCTGTAAGATAAATCTAGCAACACTACCCTGGACTTTACCCATGGCAGCATACTCACCTTTAAGTTCTAACTTCCAGTCGCCAGTAGTATCACCACCAAAGTTTCTTAGTTGAATTCTGTCGTGGGGTTTAGGTCCGTAGTAGATGTAAACATCCATGGGATATCTTTTATCTATTTCCGAACCTGTATAGTTTCTACCACTATCGTAAACCAACTCACCTATTGATTTATTTTTATCAAAGGCAACTTCAAGTTGTGCTTTACGTTGTGCTGGTGTCTCACCATTAATAACTTTTACTGTGCCAGTGGCACCTGTCTTTTTCAAAGACACTCCCATCAAATCTTTAGATACAAATAGTTCTGCTAGTTTGGTATTCAATACTTCAATAGAAGTTGCTGACACCTTCTTTGTGAATGGGGTTAGTTCAGCAATTACCGCTGCTTTGCTAGATCTTTTAACCATCCATATGTCTGATGGATTCCATTTATCTTCGTTCTGTAGATTTGATTCCAAAGATGTTTTACATTTGGCAAATGCTTTTTTAATTACACCATCATCAATTTCTTTATCACCACGAACAAATAAGTAATCACCTCCACTTACTTTCGCATGAAGTTTGTTGGCACCATCCATAAAGACCTGCTGCCAATCAGGATCAAACCCCATCATTTCTTCCATGGTAGCATCTGGAGTATCAATATACTGAGATGCTTTAGCAAGATCATCCTCAGTAATCATCATACCAGGTTCCATATCTGTATTGAAGACATGGAAACGAAGTGCATTGTATAGACAAGCAGCACTCTCTTGTATCTTAGTCTTTGCTGCGCCACCGCCTGACCCTGCAGACTTGGATGGTTTGAATTCAACGCGAATTACTTTTACTTTATTATTTTCTGACCCTACCTGTATGTCTAGCGATGGAATCTCAGAACCTTTCTTCTTTAAGATCTCTACGATATGTCCTTCGGACTCCATTGCTGCCTTTACATTGGTAGTGGCAGTTCTTCTTTTTGCTTCAGGCACATACACTTTCATGTAGACCTGAACTTTTTTCTTCGGATCGGTTTCTGCTTTCTTGATATCAAAAACCAAGTAACTATAATCTTCTGTGGCAAGAGACTTATAAACTAGGTCTTCCCATGCGTCTCTTACTGCTGATGGTATTGTTATCATGAAAAAAACCTCCGCCTAACTATTTAGTGTTCCAGTCGAGACTAATGTCTCTTTGGATTGTTTTGGGTCCAGGGAAGAAAGCGAAACTGACACTGATTCTGTCTGTGAGTGGTTGTGCATGATGAATTTGTCCTTTCGGAACTATCATAGCATCTCCTGGACTCATGACAACAGATATTGCAGGGCGTTCTGCAATGTTAGGAAACGTAGATGGCACAGGGTTCATCTGATTCCATACGTTCCAAGCACACTGACCTTTGCACTGCACGACTAGGTTGATACTACTGTCACAGTGTGGCATGAAGGACGAACTGTTTTTCTTACCATGATATATGTGTGCATCACATGAGACATGGTTTGCTTCTTCGATTGCCTGCACCATGTCTCTAACCTTAAAATTGATATAAGGTGTTTGCAAAATAAAAGACGCTCCGATGTTCCATAGATTCTCTATGACATCTGCGTCATAGGTTCCTCTCCATGGTCCATCGTGCGTCTCATAAGGTAATTTCTGTCCAGTATCTGGATGAATTAATTCTAATTCTTTCTTGATGTACTTACGTTCATTCAGATAGTTTTCGATGTCTTCTATACTAACAAGATCAGGTTCAAATGCTCCAGCAATATATTGAGCAGGTTTACGTATCAATCCGTTATAATCAAATGCCATCTAAAAAATCTTTCTCACGTTGATAAGGTTTTGTTTTACCTGTCCATAAATTATATCCTTCCTTGACTTCTGGCAAGAGCCACTGGTCCACACGAACACAATGCTCCCAGTTGACAGGGTGAGCACAACTCACCACTACAACAGAAAAGAATGCTCGTAGGTGGATCCAGAGACTAAACATTATCTGTCGCCTGCTGCGCGATTTTCTGATTTAAATACATCAAACTCACCACCTGGATAACGCTTCTTGAGTTTGTTGACATTAGTTCCGATCAACTCATCGAAGGATATATCAAGTGCCATTGTAGCTTGAGCAACGTACCACATAATATCACCCAACTCAATGATAAGATGCTCACGATTATCTTCGTTCCACGGTTTTCCTTGGAACACCATCTTCTTAATGATTTCAAGAAACTCACCACCCTCAGCATTAATTCCAACACCAGCAGTAAGCAGTCTCTCAATATTGGCACCTTGTCGATCCAGATCACCAATACGGTCAGCGAAATCAACAAAGTTTGTAGAACAATCTGAAGTGACTTCTGCCACAAATTCTTGATAACGTTCAAAATTAACCTTAGACATGTTTAGATAATAAATTGATTGAATTTGTCCAGACGATTCTGGCGTTTTGATACATCTTCCAATGCATCCATAGTGTCCTCAGACACTGTAACATCTTGGATGGAATCATCCTCAACATTATACAGCTTCATCTTGGATCTGTCAATACCAACGGTAAATCTGCGATTAGATGCAGCATCGTTGTATCTGTTCTTTAGTTGCTTTACCATAATGCGACCTGACTGTTCTAATTCTTCTGTAGAAATTAGAGCAAACATAAGGTCAGCAGTAGCAGGCAAACCAAAGGATTCAGATGTATCAGTAAGTTCTACATCTGTTGATCCATAACCAGAACGAGTAGTCTGAGTAGCAGATACAATTGGAACATCATGCTCACATGCTAGACCACGGAGCTCTTCAGCAATCGATTTTACATATGTATATGAGTTTACAATATGTCCTTTATATCGTGAGGATGCACAGATATTCAAGTAATCAATATAGATGATGTCTGGTTTGAATGCTTTCTTCAATGAAAGTTCATTGAGCAAAGACTTGAAGTGTCCAGCATGGGCAGATGCTGTAGGGTATTCTTTAATAATAAGTTTACCCTGTGTCTTGCGAGCAATCTCAGCAACTCTAGATGTAAAAATTTGCTCAGGGAGAGTAGCAATATCACGGATGTTAACGTTTAACAGATTAGCATCAATTCTTTCTGCAATCTTTTCTTCTGCCATCTCAGCAGTAATGTATAAAACATTCTTTCCTTCCTGCAATGCTGCCGCAGCACAGTGACACATAAACAATGACTTACCAACACCAGTACCTGCGAGGGCAATGTTCAGACTCTTGCGAGAGAGACCACCCTTAGTAATCATGTTGAATTTATCTAGATCGAATGGAACTTTTTCTTCTTCACAATGATAGAATTCATATCGTTCATTTACATTTTCTAGGTAGTCGTGACCGATGTGTTCATCAAAAGAAACTGCAAGTGCTTCTTGTAGAATACCTGGAATCGCATCTGGCGATAGTTCCTTATCACCACCATCTGCAATTTTGATAGAGTGTAGTAGGGCATTATAGATTGCTCGCTGTTGACACCATGTTTCTGATGCGTCAACGAGCCAATCAATGTCAACCCATTCGTCTGAGAATTGTTTAATCTGCTTAACAGATTCTTGATAAATTTCTTCAGTGAGATCACTACGTCCCTGCAGTTGTATAATTAAAACTTCTGCTGTAGGCATCTTATCATACTTAACAGAGAAGTCCTCAATTTCTTCATAGACTACTCTTTCAGAAATACTTTCAAAGTATTCTGGTTTGAGAAAAGGAACTACCTTGCGATAGAAATCTTCACTCGCGAGAAGATTTCGCAAAATAGTAGTTTCAATTTTCTCACTCATCTTCTACTCCATATAAAAATTCTTTATTTGCTTGGGAATCTAACTTCTCCAATACTTCTTGAGTAAAGTATTCCCCTGGTTCTTTGAGAATTGCTTTTGCATAGACTTTTTTGCCATTGATTTCGTAGCGACCAGCAACGTTTTTCCACATCCCTGCTCGCTCTCCCAACTCTAGCATACCATAGTATTTGTCTAGACCGCGTTGGTCAAAAAACAATCTGGTCTCAACCTTAGATCCTTCCTTGGTCAGACGAGACTTCTTAGCCTCGCATTTGATAATGTTTCCGATGAGAGTCGTTCCATCTTTTTCTTTTTTCTTTCCGAGATAAACGATTGTGCTAGCAGAATACTTGAGTCCACTGCCTCCCCCCATTTCTTTTGAAGGGTGATAAGCGCCGATGACTTCATAGGTGTGGTTGGTAACGATCATTGGTATATTAGCCTTGCCCATCTTCAATGTCAAGATGCGAAAACATGACTTAATCAATTGTGCTTTTGTCATGTCACGAACGTTCTTGTCGTCCGTGGCATCTTGAACTTCTTTGTTCGTGGCTAGCATACCCAAAGAGTCTAGCACAAACATGAGCGGTTTGCGTGTTTCTTTAGGTTGTTCCATGAATTTGTCGATGATGCGAACTGCTTGGGTTCGGAATTCTTCGATCGTATCCACAGGAAAAATTACCATACGATTAGAATCAATGCCACGACTCTCAATCATCTGCTTACTAATGGCAGACTCAGTTTCAAAATAAATGACTCCAGCGTCAGGATCAGTATCGAGAAAATGCTTAACGATACTAAGACAAAAGAAAGTCTTACCCGTGCCTGATTCTCCTGCCAGGGCAGTAATCTTATTGGAAGGAATACCTCCAAAAATAGAACCGCTAACGACGGCGTTAATAATATAACTGCCAGTATCAACGAAAGATTCAATGTCGCCAGCAGCAACCCCGTCACTAACAAGACTAGCATACTCATTCTTACTGTCCTTAATGACAGAATTTAGGAAACTCATAATTAGAAAAATGATAATAGGGAAATTTTCTTTTCATAGTCCCAGGAAATACATCCTAGAACTTTTTTAAGTGGTTCAAGAAAAGATTTCTCAAACTGGGTTTGATAATCAATATACTTATCTAGGTTAAATTCTTTAGGTATATCACTGAAGAAACTAATACAGTTTTCTTGTAGTGGGTTCGGAGTTTTTAAGTAAATGAATTTAATCTTTTCACCTTCTTGGATGATAGGATACTTATTAGTTATCTTATGTTTATTGATATGATAATTGTAGAGCAATGATCCACGTACATGAATAGGTGTTCCTTTCATGTAAATCTCATATGGAGATTTGTATTTTGTCATACCATTACATCCGCGAGGGAATGCTATGTTCACATAATCTTGTTTACGTGTGTCTGATTTTACATGCTCAATAAACTCAATGAGATCTTCATTAGTTTTCGTGAGAATAATTTCAAACGCATGATATAGTTTATCACGATAGTATTGAGGTGTGGAAGATCTAGCAGTTTCCATACCACAGATTTTCATCTTGGGTTCTTTGTATCTGACACCCTCACTATCCCATACATTAAGAACATAGCGTTTCTTGGCAGTCCAAAAACCACGGTTAGCAATGTTCTCTCGCTTCATGACCATCTTCTGGTCATATGCATTCATATATGTGGCGAGCTCTTGGTAAGAACTTTCAATAAACTTTTCAAATTCCACTTCACACACCTTGTCAAGGAACCCAACAATACTCTCATCAGTTTTCTCTCGGTTGGCGAATACAGTTTCAACCAAAGGACCCAGATTGAGATACATAGAGTCGGTATCACAAGCAATAACATAATCAACATTATTAGTTTTAAGAATTTTGTTTAGGTATGCATTGGTCTTATTACTAATCCATCGAATAGAAAGTTGACCAGACAAAGTAATTGCTTCAGCAATCTCTAATCGAAAGTATCGAAAGTGTTCATTACCAATGGCACCATAAGCAGAGTTGAGAGAAATCTTCTTTGCCATCTGGATGTTATTACATCTAGCAATTTCTTTCTTCAATGCTACTGTAGGATTTTTTTCGTATGCTTTCTTTGCCTCGATCATGCGCTTCTTATATACGACACGTGAGTCATACATCTTTTGCATCATCATGGGCAGGAAACCTTGCTCAGACTTGCTATACAAGGTCCCATTAGCAGCAAGACATTCTTCTATACCTGACGTGTCGATTGCTTTGTCAAGTAACTTGTCAACTGTTGCGGTTGGGTGTCTATTAGGCAATAACGTCTCTGGCGAGAGGTTGTATTGCATAATGAGGTGAGGGTATAGGGAGTTGAGGTCAAAAGATACAATCCAGTCATAAAATCCTGGATTAGGTTCTTTGACATATGCCCCAGCATACTTAGCATCTTTACGTGCCTCCTTCTTAGGTGGAATTGCAATCTTTCTTTTGTTTAGTTCGATGTAGATGTAGTTATCCCACATACGAACCTGCGAGAATATGTCTTCGTAGTTTACCTTAGCATCATATGCCATGGTGAAGGCAAGTTCTAGCAACTTCATCTTATCGTCTAGTTGATCTACCAGGCGAACGTCAATGATGTTGTACTCTACAAACTTCTGCCAGTCTTTAGTATAGAACTCTTTGAAGGTGTCGTACTCACTATGATCTAGTTTCTTTGTATCTAGTTCTACACTAGCAATATGATCTAGACGATAGGATGATTGATTTGTATACGTAAACTTACGATACAACTCAAGATAGTCAAGCGTTGCGATGCCTGAGATGTCGTATGCAATTTGCTTGCGACCTTTAATATAAATCTCTCGGCATAAAGTTGACTTCCATGGAGACAACATCTTTGCTTCACGCTCACCAAGCACACGTTCAATACGCTTACTAATGTACGTCATATCAAACAACTGGACATTCCATCCTGTAATTACATCAGGAAAGTTAGACACCCAGTAGTGTAGGAATGCCTTGAGCATACCATCTTCAGTTGAGAAATGCATGTAATCAACATCTTTATGACTGTTGTCAAATGCATAACGACCAAAGACTTGGATACGTCCAGTCTTACTATCTTTTAATGAGATAAGAAGAATCTCTTGGTCAGCAGTTTCGATGTCTGGGAAACCATTCTCAGCAGCAGTCTCAATGTCAAGAGTGAACACTCGAATGTGACTGGAGTCAAACTTGATTTCATCTTCAGGATATTCCTCAGAAATATACTGGTTCAGATATCTAGTTTGACCACAGATCTCAAAGTCTGGAATTTCTTTATGATCATCAACAAACTTTCTAGCATCACGAATTGTTCCCTGCTTAACAGGACGAACGTTGTCACCATCTAAGGTTTTCCAGCGTGAAGGTTGGGGTGTAGGAAGATACAGTGTAGGGTTGAAAGGAACTCTGTGACTGAATTGTATTCCGTTTTGATATCCACGAACGTGGATGTTATTACCTGCTTGTTGTACGCTGGTGTAAAACTTCATTCTGTTTCTTTGTCTTTCAGATCATAATAAAGGGACATGTACATAGCACTAGGTTCAGCAACAATGGTAAGGTTTTCTGAACGAACAACTAGTTCTCTATCCTCACTGAAGGGAGGAAAGGGCACTGCCCCATCCTCATTGACTTCGCATGGATATTTTAGCACACAATCGGGGTCACCCAACTCAGTTCCAGGAATTTCTTCAATTTCTGCCACGAGCCAGTGACCATCATACTTAACAAGTTTGATCATGATCCAACGCTTACATCTTCTGGAGCACCGTTGCCTTCAAATCCATTTACGACTGCATCGATGTCTGCCTGCTGTGCTGCGATGTTAGGGTTCTCTGCACCATCTGTCCACTCAGGAAGATCAGGAACGCCTTCAGGGGCGTCTGGGTTGCCTGTGATGGCATCAACCTTCTGGCGGTATGCTTCAGCAAGACCTTGATCGGGTTCACCCAAAGCAAGCACAGTGTCATAAGGCACTCGGAATTGGAAGTCAACCGAGTAAGGACACCACTTACTGAACTTAACTTGAAGGTCGCGAAGAGCACCTTCTTCAATCTCAATGAGTTCCAAGATGTATGGGTTGTTCATCATTAAGCAAATGCCTTTACGGTCATCGCCTTCACCCTCAAATACTTCTTGCAACTCAGTGATGACACGCTCGCCATTCTTGAAAACAATAATCTGTTCGGACATAATACTCCAACGTTTCTACTAGTATAGCATAAAATTACAAAGGGGGCAATGACCCCCTGTGACAGATATTTATTTGACTTCGTAAGTGGTTCGTCTCATGTGGTCTGGAATAATTTTTTCCAAACTAACCACCAGCATACCATCCTCAAATGTTACGTCCACAACTCTAACATCGTCACCGAGTTGCCAAGTGTTCGCAAATGATCTTCGCGAGACTCCTTTGTGTAAGTATTCTGTTTCAGTATCCTGTCTTGTAGTGTTACTGGTAACCTTGAGAATGTTTGATTCAGTAGATACTTCAATCTCCTCTCTTTTAAATCCTGCGAGAGCAATTTGAATTTCGTAATTACTGGCGTCATGTTTGATTAAGTTGTACGGGGGGTAGTTTTTGTTATGATTGGTCATCGAATCTAATCGATGAAACATATCATTCAAACCTACGGCATGCGGTAAATATAAGTCCCATGTATGTGTCATTGTTTGTCTCCTTGTATAAGCGAGAGGTGTGATGGACCCCGAAGGCATCCACTGGTATTTAATAAAGTCATAAAAAAACTGCTACAGTGAATACCGTAACAGTTTGTGTGGTGTTCCGACTTTTGTAGAGACCGCACGAAGGTCTCAAGTCTATTTATGCCTCAGGTTTTTTACGCCCAATGTTATACTTGGACTCTAGAATCCACTCGCCTTTATCTTTATAGGACAGAACTTTAATCTGATTTAGTGGGGCAACGTCTTCAATAAATTCTTTGTTACATACTGCAATCAGTCCCCAGTCGGATAGAAGTTGTGCAATACGATTACGACGTTGAATGTCATTCAATGACATGTTGGTATTCTTACCATCCAAGGCAAACAGTTCCTTGAAGTGTACAATATAATACTTTCCTTGCTTATGCAAAATATGGCAAGATTGATATAGTTTTCTATCTTTCCTAGATGCTACACCAATACGTGTTAATGTTTCGCGTACCTTTAAGAAATCGTCGGGTTCATTAAGAACAACCTCGACCATATCAGAAGGTTTCCAATCAATTATAATCTCAGTTGTCATCTCATACCGCCTTTATCTAATAATTTTTTGATCTGCTCAAGATCAGCATTAGTGAGGATTCTGAGAGCGGCAATAGCTTTACTATGGTTGTATCCATAATAACGTTTAACCAAATCAATATTCTCAACTGTATCTTTACGCAACCAAGGGGAGAATCTTTTCCTTGGCTTCAAACTATTTATGTAAAAGTCATATTGCAACTTATTGTCAAGATGACTATTCATGTTCATTTCATTTGAGTACAAAATACTATCAGTAAAAGATGACAAACATTTATTCACAATAAAAGGTGGGTATCCTTTTTCTGCTGCTGCATCATCCATCACTGATTGCTTGGATTGGTTGATGCTGTACAAGTAATCTTTTAATTCGTATTTCATATCCAGTCTGGTTTGCGGTGTGGTAGTCGTAGGTAGTTGTCAGATACCCAAGGTTTAGATGCTATGTACATTTTGTATGCTTCGATGGTAGAGATACTATCATCAAACTTATATTCATCTGGCATTGCACGAACAAAAGGAGTGTGATCATCCAATGATACATCAGGAATGATTTTGTCAGCAGCAAGTAAAGTCAGGAAGCAGGTATGTACTTTACCATATCGTGCTGCATACTCCCCGCATAGAGCAAAACCATGAGAGAGCAACCATCTAGAATTTGATACAGTCTCATTCGCCCACTTGGTACATGGGTGATTACGAAACGCTCCTTTCTCTGTAGCGTATGGGTTGCCGTCTGCCTTAGGCAGTGTGCCATAACCATGACCCCACTTGTCTGATGCAACGATAGAAAGCATCTGACAAGTCTCCAGAGGCATCTTGACGATGTGCTTATCGGGTAGGACATAAGCAGATTTCCATGGAGACTCATCGGTGACAAAGATATTCATAACAAATGCGATATAGAGATCACTAGTAGGAATGTAATCATGATAACTACATCCCATGATTTTGTCCTTATGAAGTAAGGAATTGAAATACTATCACCCAGCATCTGCAATAAGACACCAAATGTTGTATTCATATGCAGGATAATAAAGTAAGCAATGATCACAAGACCACTGCCTAATACTCTCATAGGGACAATCATATTAAAACTTAGTAGTTACACTAACAATCTTAGCAGTAGGATTTCTAGCAACAGCAGTTTGCTTTGCTTCTTCGTAGTTACGAGCAATGACCTGCTCCTTGAAGACGTTGCCTGCTACGTAGAGGGTGACTTCACATTTCATAGTTAGTAAGGACCAGTTCCTTGCGAGACGCTTGATCTGTATTATAACTCCCCACGCTCCTCATGGTGTAAGTGTGTGCAAATTCAGCAGCTGTCCACCCCTTCTTGAAACGGTCTCGGATCAGTTGCGACGAATTGTAACTAACAAGTTGATGAGAGATAAAGCGATCACAATCACCAGCAAACTGGTCATGGTCAAATCCTTTGTGCATGTCTCCACGCTTACCATATAAATTTGATCCGATTTCGTAAGGGGGATCGAGATAGACGAAGGTTGACTTGCTATCGCAAAATAATTCTTCATATGATAAGTTAGTAATTTTCCAAGATTGAATTAGTTCTGCATATCCAGGCAAGCGTTCAATACCTGCTACAGAAAAATTAGAATCACTTGCTTGTTTTGAAAAACTAGATGATTCAGTAAGACCAGAAAAACTACACTTATTGACAATGTAGAATGCTACCGCACGGTCTAGATCTCCAGTATCTTTACCAAGATGATCTTTAGAATCTAAGAACAAACCTCTAGCAGATTCTTGATCTGGATGCTTCTGCTTTAGTTGTAATAGAATTTGTGTAAGTTCATCTGGAGTATCTTGAACCACTCGCCAGAAGTTATACAGTGGTTCATACAAATCATTCACCCAGATATCTAAGTGTGGATATCGTTTACAAATTTCTAATGCCACAGAACCACCACCCAAGAATGGTTCTCGATAGTGAGTATATTCGGTGAGGTTAGGAATGTACTGAAACAACTTACTCAGGGCACGACTCTTCCCCCCAGGATATCTCAATGGTGTCTTCAGTGACTTCAAAGTTTTTGTCATGATATTTAAGGTACTCACGAAAGATGTGTTTCATTTCACGCTGCGTCATACCACAATGAGCAGCAGCATTAGGTAAATTCATTGTAGCATAAAAGAGAGCTTCGTTTGCTTCTTTTACGTTTTCAGGTGTCGTCTTCTTCATCTATTCTATCAAAACCTTCAATTTGATTTGCAGATACTTCATGCTCACCTGCAAGTAAATACCAGTGATGACCTGCACGTTCGCCAAGATACATCATCTCATCTTTAGGAAAGTTATGTTCACGCATTGCTGCTTGAATCTTGAGATGAACTAGTTCTTCTGTAGTAGGTACTTTCATTTAAATTCACAACTCATCATAATTTCAACAAGGCAAGCAAGTAAATTAATTTCTTGGTCAGCAACAAAAGCAATTTGATACTGGTACTTTCCTATCACCAAGACTGCTTCTGGAATGTATTTGGATTTAACATTACTATAGAGTGCGTCATAGATACGACGCATGACAATGTTAGGATCATTGTCAATGTTATCTACCACCCACTTACGAACAGTAGAGAATTCTTTATTTTTTAAAGCACTCATCAACTGATCTAGATTGACATCAGCAATATCACATAGGATATCAGTATCAATCTTACCAGTTACAGCATGGCGTTGTGCCTCATTAATCAAACGACGCCAGTCTGGATAGTAACGTTTGATTAGTTTAGCAATAACTTTATCTTCATACTCAACTTTGTTTTCGTCGAGAATGTTTTTTAGGCGACTAAAGAATTGCATCTGTAGATGCTGTTCTTGATCCTTATTGATTCGGAAATCAATAACAGTACAACGCGAGTGCAACGGTTCAATAATTTTATTGACAAAGTTGCAAGTAAAGATGAAACGACAGTTTCCATGAAACTCCTCTACAAACGTTCGTAGAGACAGTTGAACGTCATGAGTGGTGTTGTCTGCCTCATCGATAATGACCACCTTGTGGGGCGCTCCTGAGGTCAGTGAGACTGTTGTAGCAAACGTCTTGACTCGGTTGCGAACTGTGTCAAGGAAACGTCCTTCATCGGATCCATTGATGACGATATAGGAAGCACCAATCTCATCACAGACTGCTTTAGCAACCGTGGTCTTTCCGACACCAGCAGTACCAGAAAGGAGAAGATTAGGTATCTCCCCCTTCTCAACAAAACCTTGGAATGATTTTTTAATATTAGGAGGTAGAATGCAGTCGTCAATTTTCTTAGGACGATACTGCTCTACCCAAAGAAATTTCTTATCGCTCAAGGTTCAAGTGCAATGTAGTAGGTGAGATCTAGACTAGTGTGCTGCCATTCAGACACTAGATGTTTGGAGACTTTGACTTGGTAGTCTCCAGGAAGAAGTCTAATGTGATCGATCTTAACTGTCAAGTCATAGTTTCCTGTGGTCTCTCCCTTTACATCTTGCTCATAGTCATGACTGGTATCATTTTCTGAGTCAAGTAGTTTCAGACTGATCTTACCATCTTTAGAAGAAAACAGAAGATCTGTAAGACTATAGATAGCAGCTGCTTTCTGGAGACCTACTAGATCATCATAACTGATAGTAAACTCAATGTCACCACCAGGAAAATTAATATCTTTCTGAGGTGCAGACTTTAGAGTGATCTCTGGATCTGAGAAATAGTATCTAGCAGAGCGACCACGACCACGAATATTAACATAGTCAGTGTTGTTAAACTCTAGACTAGGATTTTGAAAAAGTGAAAGTCCTAGAAGAAATTGATTGAGATCATAGATCCCAAATGTTTCTGGGAAAGTTTCTTCGCAGGTGAACTGAGCAATAGCATTTTCACCAACGCTAATTGTCTTCAGTTGATTTCCTTCTCTAAAAAGAATTGAACTATTAATGGTTGCATAGTTCTTAAGAACTTGCATTGTATCATTGGAAAGAAATACTGTACTCATTGAGGATAGGGTTCAGTGTTAGCAGATTTATCGGAGAAGTGGAGAAGCAGCAATGCATAATGAAGGATCTTGATGATGTCGCGTCGGGCAGTACCTTTACGATCATATCGTGATGCATACTTCAAAATGTTACTGCGACAGAATGCTTCAGCATCTCCACATGCTTCGATCAAGTCTAACGTTTGAATGCTGTCATTACCAGCAGAATAGTGTTGTCCATAAGTTCCAGAAATGTAGTCACGTAGCTCCTTTAATAGAGCGTCTTCATTATATTTGGTCATGAGTTCCAAATGTACTTTATATTGTCATGATAGCACTCAAAGATGTTTCCGTCAATAGATTGCATCTTAAGTTTTAAACCACTGCCGCCAAGAATCTTAGCAGATTTAGATTCTCCATTCAAATGGAGAATAGCAATGTGTCCGATGTATCCATGGAATTTAGGCATCTTCGGACTCCTCGGTGTTGACATCAGCATCTAGTTTACCATAGAGATCAATGAATAAAGTTTTAGTTTCATCGTCAAAACGATTGGTACAAACTTTGAGTGCTTTCACACGATCGCCCCAAATAGAATAGGCACGAACGATATGGGATAGGCGACGGGTAGAAATTACCTCATCAATGCCACCGTCATTAAATGTTTTACGAATGACATCTGCCCAGTCTGCTAGTTTAGCACAGAATTCTGGATCTGTCACGCCAAGTGTAGCAGAAAGTTTCTCCAGAATTTTTGTTTCTACTTTGACAGTAGGGTAATCTTGTTCAAAGGTGAGAGCGAAGCGTTCCAGGAATGCCTCATTGAGAACGTTAGTTCCAATAAAACGACCGTCATCGCTGCCTTTACCTTTAGTATTTGCAGTTGCAATAACATTGAATCCATCCGTAGGTTCTACATACTTACCAATTTTCTTCAGGAACACACCCTTACCTTCAAGGATGGACTGGAGACAGAGGATTTTATTGCTAGCAAGGTCAACTTCATCGAGTAGCAAGATTGCTCCGCGTTCGAGTGCTTCAACGACAGGTCCGTTATGCCAAACAGTTGCCCCATCGACAAGACGGAAACCACCAATAAGATCGTCTTCATCAGTTTCAATAGTAATGTTTACTCGAATCAATTCTCTATTTAGAACGGCGCATGCTTGTTCAACAGACAAGGTTTTGCCGTTACCAGAAAGACCAGTAACGAATGTTGGGTAAAAGATTTTAGAAGCAATAATCTTTTTTACATCAGTAAAGTTACCGAACGGAACAAAGTTAAGATCTTTTTTTGGAATGAGGGAGAATTTTTCTTCAGGTGCTGAAGGAGCCTCATAAGTTTTTTCAAGTTTTTCTTGAACAGTCAGACTCCAAGTGCCATACCCAGACTTGTACTGCAACATGCGCTTGACTGCAGTGGGGTAAGAAACATTGAAATGTGTTGCGGCAGAACGAATTTGATCTGCCGTGATGTCACTACCATAAGTTTCAGAAAGATAAGAAACGATTTGGTCTGTAGTAAGTTCGGACTTCATCGGTGCCTTGTGTTGATGTAGTTATTATATACTAAAAAACCCCCCGTGAGGGAGGTCAGTGTGCAGTTCTAGAACTGGATCTCTAGTTTGTTTGACGATGGATCTGACTTGTAAGAAGTGACACCCATTGCTTTTAGTTCAGCAACAAAATTAATATCAGCAGCATACGGAGAAACAGTTGCTTGCTCCACTACTGGTTCCACAACTTGCTCCACTACTGGTTCTACTTCTGGCACATCACCTACAGAAGATTCTGTTTTAAAAAGCATGGGAAGTTTTGCTCTGTACTTGTTAAATACTTTGTCATCTTTATGGGAACAGAACCAATCAGAAATGTTATCCTGAATGCGCTTTTTAACTACACCTTGTTCTAGAGAATACATTTTGGTAATGCTCAAAAGGTAACCACCGTAGTCTCTCTGGACTAAATCAGTAACACCCATCAGTTTTACTGACTCATCATTTCTTCTCACTTGAGAATCCAAAGCTTCGGTAACAATTCTCATGTAGGTCTGCTTTTTTTTCTTTGTAGTTGAAAAGTCTTTGTTTGTTTCTTTGAGGATGTTAGAGATTGTGTTGCTCATTTTGAGGATGTCCGTGATTGGTATAATTATACAGTATATAGTCCGTAAAGTCAAGAAACGTGTTTAATGAACGAACTAAGGATTTTTTTGCTGGATTTTTTCTTGTTCAGCATCTTGTTCAATGCTGACTTAACTGCGACTTTAGATGCTCCAGGCGTGACATCCATTACGTTTTCATCGATCTCAATAGTTTTACATGAAATTACATAGAGGGAACTGAAGGCAATGGGGTCTGGGAGTATAGCGGATTTTTCTTTCTTCCATTGTTTTTGAACAAGATCAAACTTACCACCGCTACAGTAACTGTTATAGAAATTAGAAAGTCCACCAGATCCTATGTAACGAAACCCAAGGACATTGCAACCAGGGTTACGATCTTTGAGATTCTGAATAAGAACATTAGTATACTCCTGGTTCTTTTTGTAAACCATACCTGTAGTGGTGTCACGTAAGATCACATTATAACTATCGATACGTTTTGAACGAATCGTCTCAGTATCGTATGCCGTTTGATACATGCGAGCACCATAGGATGACATACATGCTTCACCATCAGTAAGGACGCAAAGATTTACCTTTTGGCATCCAGTCTGTTTTTTGAATTTAGAAACAACTGATGACATCACTACAATAGCTTCATTCAAAGGTGTTCCTGATAGTCCCATTCCAGGTGTGGGATTGTACGCACAGTAATAAAGCATGCCATACACTTCTCTAAAAATATTCTTACATTGAATATCATATTGTTTAGTGGAAGAACGAGACGAAATAAT
>Ga0315320_10001979_pt1 | contig 17007 bp, 11 predicted proteins | sample M140m21515metaG_FD_203458 | JGI IMG/M metagenome (GOLD analysis project Ga0315320, IMG submission 203458) | Ammonia-oxidizing marine archaeal communities from Monterey Bay, California, United States - M1 40m 21515 | ecosystem: Environmental > Aquatic > Marine > Coastal | place: USA: California... | reverse complement strand
GAAGCTTTGATCCTTCTCTACCTTGGCGATGACCTTGTCTAGTCGGTCCCGTTCAGACTCAAGATCGACGACCCCATCGAGTGGGAGAAAGTACGATTGCCCATCGACAACGAAGGTCGAGGCGGGCCCAGACCGACCACCGGTTTCTATGCCCTCGATGCCACCTAAATCGCGAAGTGCATCCCCATGGATCTGCAGATGGGTGGTATCGGATGTACGAAGCCTCATCGGTGCGCGCGGAGAGATTTCCATGTCCACGCGAATCCGCCGGATGGCGGTAATTACGCCCTGAATGGTGGCAACTTGCGCCAAGCTTTCGGGATCTACTGGGAACTGTTCAGCCTTCGGATATGGAGCGGTAGTGATGGTCCCTTCGGTATGCGGAAGGTGTTGCCACATTTCTTCCGACATGAACGGCATGATGGGGTGAAACAGCCGGGTCAGCGCGTGGAAGACAGTCCAGAGTGTGTGGCGTGTTCCCTGTTTTGCTGCCTCAGGCGCGCTCTCACTGTACAAAGTGCCCTTCGAGAACTCCAGATACCAGTCACAGAGCTCATCCCAGGTGAACGCATACACTTCAGAGGCAGCCTCGCCAAACTTGTAGTTGTCGAGTGAACCACGCACCCTACGTACAGCTTCTCCCGTCCGGGCAAGAATCCAATGATCATACGGGCTCAGTGTCCGTTCCGCCTCCGGATCGTACTCTTCCAAGTGCATCATCGTGAAACGGTATGCCTGCCAGATCTTGTTTTGGAACTTCACGTAGCCTTGGGCCCGTTGGTTGTTCCACAGAATGTCTCGGCCTTGGGTTTCGCTGGCCACAAGCGTCATTCGAAGTGCATCCGCACCAATTTCGTTGATGCGTTCTAGCGGGTCAACCACGTTGCCCTTGGTCTTCGACATTTTCTGGCCGTTCTCGTCCCGAACCAACGCGTGGATGTACACATCTGAAAACGGCACTTGGTCCATGAAGTGCAGTCCCGAAAACATCATTCTGGCGACCCAGAAGAAGATGATGTCAAAGCCCGTCACCAGAACCGATGTTGGGTAGTAGCGCTTTAGGTCTGCCGTCTCGTCCGGCCAGCCAAGCGTAGAAAATGGCCAGAGTGCGGAAGAGAACCACGTGTCGAGTACGTCTTCATCTTGATGAATGTCACTCGAGCCACAGCCCGCACAGGCGCTGGGGTCCTCTCTCTCCACAGTCACGTGCTCGCACGTTCCGCAGTACCAAGCCGGAATTTGATGTCCCCACCAGAGTTGCCGAGAAATGCACCAGTCTCTGATGTCTCGCATCCATGCGTAGTAGGTATTTTCCCACTGCTTGGGGACGAACCGTGTTTCGCCGTCTTCAACCGCCGCGACGGCCCGCTTCGCCAAGGGCTCCATGTTTACAAACCATTGCGTGGAAATCATGGGTTCCACGGGGGCACCGGAACGCTGCGAACGTGGGAGGGCCATGGTGTGGGGTGCGGTTCCGCGATCAAGTCCCATGGCGGTGATGCGTGCCTTCACGGCCTTGCGCGCCTCAAACCGGTCCATTCCCTCAAACTCGCCACCCTCTGCATTGATTGTGCCATCGAGGTTCAGAATATTGATGTGGTTTAGATCGTGTCGTTTGCCCACTTCGAAATCGTTGAAATCGTGGGCGGGGGTGATCTTCACTGCCCCAGAGCCAAACTCAGGATCCACCAACACTGCATCGCCAACGATTGGAATTTCGCGACCATTGAAGGGATGCCGCACGGTGGTGCCGATCAAGTGCTTGAAGCGGACATCGTCGGGGTGAACCGCCACTGCTGTGTCACCAAGCATGGTTTCGGGTCGTGTGGTTGCGACCACGATTTCGGTGCGGGTTTCATTATCGGGGCCGACCGTGGGGGTGACCAGTGGGTACGCGAACGACCAGATCTCGGTTTGATGGTTCTCTTCGTTTTCAACCTCGAGGTTGGACAAGGCTGTCCGTCCAACTGGGTCCCAATTGATCATCCGCTCGGCCCGGTAAATAAGGCCGTCCTCATAGTAGCGGATGAACACCTCTCGAACGGCGCGGCTCAGTCCGTCATCCATCGTGAACCGTTCGCGCTTCCAGTCACACGAGACGCCCAAACGCCTCAATTGATTGGTAATCGTTCCACCGGACTCTTCCTTCCACTGCCACACCCGTTCAAGAAACTTTTCCCGGCCCAGGTCCTGTCGGTCGATGCCTTCGGCCCGCAGCTGCTTCTCCACCACCCACTGAGTGGCGATGCCTGCGTGGTCGGTTCCTGGCAGCCAAAGCGTATTGAATCCATCCATCCGCTTGTATCGAATCAACACGTCTTGAAGGGTGTTGTCGAGTGCGTGCCCCATGTGCAGCGAACCGGTCACGTTGGGTGGCGGAATGACGATGACGTATGGCTCGCCGGGTGCATCCGGGTCGGGGGTAAAGATCCCGCTCGCCTCCCATTGGGGGTAGTACAGGGCCTCGGCCGCATGTGGATCAAAATTCTTAGACAATTGGTCGATGAGCGCCATGGGGACCTCGCTGAGAACCGAGGTCTATCCTCTGGGCCCGATAGCGTCCGCTCCGAATTCTATCGTCCCCACCATCTCGACCCCATTCGGTCCACTCGGACGGTATTCTTGCGGGGCCTAAAGTGGCACCGACATCGATTGATCATCGATGGTGGGGGCGGTGGGAATCGAACCCACAAGACCATTGGCCACTCGATTTTGAATCGAGCGCGTCTACCAATTCCGCCACGCCCCCGTAAAAAGCCATCAATGTCATGCCCAAAAGGCAACCCCAGTTAATCCGCATCTCAAGATGGGCAAATGAAACTCAATGAACGAACACACGAATTGGTTTTTTCTGGCTGCCATGCTTGAGGTTTGGCAGGCCTTTTCGGTACGGCTTGGCCTCGATCCAATACTCGACGCCATCGCTCATCATCCGATCGACCACGATTCGTCCTGTGTAGCCATCGCCCACTCTGCGCAACTGTGAGCGACTCCATGACTCGGCTCCTTGTGGCCGGTACCATGCTTGGACTTTGTCGTATGCCTCGGAACCCGTCACGCGAACCGACCAAACAAGATCGCCCCCCATGGCCACGGTAGTGTGTTCTGTGTGGTGTAGAACCGGCTTGCCTTGCACATTCTTGATGCCACCGTCGGACGGTATGCGACCCTTGTGTTTCACGGTCGGGAGTGCAACCACCTCCACGGCCTCGGGCTCTTGAGTCACTTTTGCCAGGTCTTGCATCAGCCAAACAATCAACGAACCCCCACCCAGCACAAGGGCTGCGATGAGCCACCCCACCTTTGTGGTTTCAGCAGGCCGCCTTGCGCTCTGCGGTCGTCGCTTGGTTTTGGGTTCGGGCCGAGGGCTCAAGGTGGGTTCACCAGAGGACGCCTCAGGAGTGGTTGATTCCGGACGCGGTGCTGAAAGCGGTGGCGCGTCGGAGCCGTATTCTGGATTGGTACGAAACTGGATTCCATCGAACTGTGAAGATTGACCGGCTTGATTTCGGATGAAAGCCAAGGTCAGCTCCAACTCCATCTTCATGGCGCGAGCCGATGGGAACCGGTCCGAATTCCAGTAAGCACAGGCGCGACGAATCACGGACTCGATCGGTTTGGAGATACCGTTGTAGATGGAAGGGTCCAGCTCCGCAGCAAACAGGTCCTTGGGGACTTCGCTCGTAATGGCGGCATACAGGGTGGCCCCCGCCGAATAGATGTCCGCCAAGTGGTCTACGCCCTTGGCGTCGGCACGCTGCTCGGGCGCCATGAAAGCCCATGTGCCCATCACCATGCCGGTGCGGGTCAGGGAAAGTTCTGATTCTTCAATGCAGCGTGCAATTCCAAAATCTGTGACAAACACCTGTCCAGAGCGCGACAACAGAATGTTGTGTGGCTTGATGTCACGATGGATGATTCCCTTATCGTGGGCTGCCTGCAGGGCGTCGACCACCGGAATCATTATTTCAATGGCCCGCTCGACCTCGATGGGCGCGCGCTTCATGAGGTCGAGCAAGCTTTCCCCATCGATGAGATCCATCACGATGTATCGTTCGCTCCCCTCCAGCTGGCAATCGTGCAACTTCACGATGTTTGGATGATCGAGGGTAGACATGGCCGTCGCTTCCAGTTCGAAGCGCTTCAGAATTTCAGCCTTGTGGGAGAACCGGTCATCGAGCACTTTCACAGCGCGGATCGCGCCACTCTCTACGTCGCGTGCACGGTACACCGTGGCCATCCCTCCTGTGCCCAGGACGTCCAGCAATTCGTATCGCCCGCTTTGGAGTACTCGCATCTCCTCGCCCATCCTGCTGCTCCTTCGGTGACGTTAGCACCAATTGGCCATGATGGTGGTTGTTGTGCGTATTCTTAACCGACCCCGGCGTCCCATAGTCGCTGGCCGGTGCATGGGGTGCAAGTTGGTTAGAGGGTATGCAGTATGAGCGTGCTTCATCATATTGTGGTCTGGTTCCTGTTCACGACACTGCTGGGACTGGGCAACACCGTTGGGTACCATCGCATGTTGACCCATCGGGCGTTTAGCGCAGTACTGCCCCTCCGGTGGTTCTTGATATTTCTTGGTGCGCTGCATTCAGGTTCCCCCATTTTTTGGGCCGGCTTACATCGGTTCCATCATGCGCGCTCGGACAGTGCCGAAGATCCCCACTCACCCATCGACGGATTTTGGCGCGGACACACCGGTTGGCTCATCGGGCGTTCACATCCCTTTCCGTGCATTCTCTTTTCCTTGAGTGGTTTCGGTCAACAGGTGATGATTTTTTGGCACGATATTCGACGGCTTGCGGGACACAATCCGCCCACATGGCGATCGGTCTGTACCGATCTGATGCGCGAACGCTTTCTTCGGGTTCTTGATTTTCCGCTGGTCATGCCCGGTCTCTTTCTGGCCCAGCTATGGGCCGCCTGGAGTCTGGGTGGCTGGTATGGGGTCCTGTGGCTCTGGGCGTCACATTTGTTCCTCACGAATGCCAGTTGGGCCGTCAACTCCATTTGTCACTGGCCCGCTTTTGGGGTCCGTCGGTACGACACTGGAGAGGGGTCCCGAGATGTGCATTGGGTGGCCTACTTCACCAATGGAGAAGGGTTTCACAATTGTCATCACCGCTTTCCGCGCAGCGCATGTCACGCCCTGCATGGTGGGCCCGATCTTTCGTGGAGCGTCATCCGCCTGCTGACCCGGGTCCGGCTGGCCAGGGACCCTTGGCTGCCTCGGAGTATGAAGGCTGACCTGCTGGCCGGCCGTGCATCGGTCGGCCCACCGTCTTAGGTGGGGGCCAGGTCTTTGAATTTTCACTACAAGGTGCTTTCAGTAGAAAGTGAAACGGGAAGCCGGTAAAAAGCCGGCGCGGCCCCCGCCACTGTGACTGGGGACGAATGAAGTATTGGCCACTGGTGAATTCCGGGAAGGCGCTCCATTCGATTGATCCAGGAGCCAGGAGACCGGCCTTGTAGGAAAACGAACATGTCTCTCGGGGTGGAGGGACTGTCGGCTTTGTGCTGGCTGTACACCCCATAGATCGGTCCGCGCCATGCTCATTGCTACTACTATTCTCGTATTCCTTTCGTCCGCTAGGGCGGATGCAGAGGTTCGTGATGAAGTCGTGGTGGAGGCAGAACGAACGGATTCTGGCACGGCGTGGGACACGGCCTCGAGCGTGAGCATCATCGAGGTCGACAACCGCACCACAGCGGGGGCGTCGGTTGCCTCACTGATAGGCCAAGCGCCGGGCGTGCAGCTGCAGCAGTTTGGAGACGCTGATTCATTCTCCGGGGTCAGCATCCGGGGCTCTACGTTGCGGCAGGTGGCGGTGTACCTCGACTCAATCCCCCTCAACCCGGATGGGGGGCAAGTGGTCAACCTGTCGGAATGGCCGCTGCGTGCTTTGGAGCGGATCGAGGTCTACCGGGGCAACGCTCCGGCCGCACTTGGGGGTGCAGCCATGGGAGGCGCCATCAACTTGGTGCCTGCCACCCAGCCCGTCCCCCTCACCGGTGGAGGCTCGGCTCACTCTACCCAGCGGTATGCGGCCGATGCCTATGCGCAAGGCACTGTGGCGTGGTTTGGACAACCACAAACGGTGACGCTGTTTAACGATGTGGTCATTGCCCGTGGTCTATTCACCTACTTCGCCGACAACGGGACACCGTTCAATCGGACAGACGACCGCCGTTTGATGCGAACCCACAATGCCTCATCGAGTGCTGCCGGACTGTTTCGATGGTCGACGAAAATTGGCCGAACGAAGATTAAAATACTGGACTCTTGGATAAAGAAAGGGAGCGAGCTCCCCGGCCATATCAACAACCCGTCTCAGCATGCTCGGATAGATCTGGGGCGAAACCTTTTGGGCGTATCGGCCCTCTATCAGGGCGATGCACATCGAATGGATGCAGTGGGTTGGATTTCTCATCGGAGCGAGCAGTACGACGACCGAAGCAACGAGTTGGGCCTCGACGCCCAGTGGGGAACGCAGACCAACCGGAACATGGGACTTCGTGTGCATGACGTACGGGCCTTCACCCGCTGGTTCGCCCTTGGTGTCACCGGCGGCGTACAGACGGACCAACCAAAACACGCCGATCTCCTGACCGATAGGCAGGCCATACAGCCCACGCGATGGACCCAGATGGGTACGATGGAGGCGCCCCTAAGCTTGGGGCCATTCGGTATTACTCCAGTGGGACACGGTACGTGGGTTTCTTATCCGGGCCAAGAACGCAGCGATCTACAGCGGGTCGACCCCCGCGTTGGGATTCGGTGGCGTCCAGCGCAACAGCTCTCGCTCCGAGCCAATGCTGGACGGTATGTCCGGACTCCGGACACGACTGAGTTGTATGGCGATCGGGGTTCCATGATTGGGAATGCCAACCTTCGGCCCGAACGGGGATGGCAGTGGGACGTTGGGGGGCGAACCAAGTGGAAGGCGTCCGAAAGCACGTTCTTCGCGGTCGATATTGGTCACTTTTGGAATGCGAGTGTGGATAGAATCACCTGGGTTCAGAACGGGCAAAAGACCTTGCGCCCCATGAATTTTGGACGCACCTGGGTGCAGGGCTTGGAAGGGTCACTGAACGCTGTGGTGGCAACCGATTTTGCAGTACAGTCCAGCTTGACTTGGACCCAGTCACGCAACTTGAGCCCTGCAGCGGCGGTGGCGAACAATCAGCTTCCGGGTGTCCCTACATGGAGTTCAGCCACAGGCAGCACGTGGACGCACCCAAGCGAACGATGGCACCTGAGACACCTCTACCGATACACCGATGGCAACTTCTGGGATGCCACGAACTGGTTTCGAGCGGCACCCCGGCAGTTCCATGATTTCTTCGCACAATGGCGAACATCTGCCGATGGTCTCCAAATCGAGCTGGGCGTTGAAAATCTCCTGAATTCGATTGTCGATGTGGTCGACCAAAACCCATTGCAAACCAACCAATCTTTTAAAGCCGTACAGCCCATCATGGACTTTTCGGGCCATCCTTTACCGGGTCGAACGTGGATGATCGGTGTTCGCTGGATTGGCGGTGCCTCATGAGTCGAGTCCTGCTGTTTACTGCCGTACTCAGCCTGGGTTGTATGCCTTCTGTGAGTCCAGAAGTGGTTGTGCAGGATACCGGTGTTGGTGAGATCGTGGAATCGCCTAGCGTGTCTGTGAGTCGGGCTGTGGTATCCACTGTGGCGGACGACTATTCGTTGGGGGCGCTCGCTACAGTCGAGCTTGATGGCCTTGCGCTACACGATACCCTGGCGCCCACCTCAGGCGATGCAGTGGTGCGTACGGCGGGTACATTAACGATTGTGCTGAACCGGATGAACACCGACACCTTCCAGGTGTTTGAGGGCAGCTGGGCCACGCCCAAGCTTGACGTCGCACTCCCCGACCTCTCCAATCCCCAGGATGCGGTGTTGTGCGGGGGCAAACTATGGGTGACTTTGCACAATGGTATCGACTTGCCCGCATACGATCCACGCACGGGACTTCTCGTTGGGAGCGCGGACTTGTCTCCTTGGGCCGGTGTTGATGGGCGTGCAGAGGCCGCCTCAATGGTTGTTGTGGATGGTCAAATCCTGGTCGCGATACAGCAACTCAAGCAAGACGATGGATGGAGTTCTGATGGCGGCGCCATCGTACAGGTAGACTGCACGGACGGCGTTGCCGTGGACTGGGTAGGCATCGGGCCGAGCCCAAGTATCCGCAAAGGTCCGTCGGCTTCTGTTGCCTACAAGGTGGGCTTGTACGGTCCGCTTGATGGGCGTCTTGGACTACTCGATCATGAATCAAAAGAGGATGTGATTTTAGTAGAGGAAGCAGACCTCGGCGTCGATATTTATGGGTTTGATGTCTCCCAACAGCACTTGGTGTACACCACTGCCGATGACGACTGGCGTTTTCAGGTTCATTGCCTTGACCTGGCTACCGGCATCACCACACACTCAGACACCACAAGCAGCTATCTATCGGGTGTGTCCATGGACCCCTTCGGTCGAGTATGGGTCTCTCGCCGGCTTGGGTGGTCGAGTACAGAGGCGGAACCAACCGGTCTTGACCTCATCGATGTTCGCACCTGCCAGTCTATTTTTACCGAAGGTGGCCCGATGGCAACCGCCCTCCCCCCGTTCAATGTGGTCTTCCAGTGATTGTTCTGTTGTTTCAAATACTGAGTTGCGCACCGCCCGAGGCCGATCCTTGTGCAGCCATGTGTTCGTCGGCGACACAGGTATACGGGGCCTGCTTGAGTGATTGGGGCGCGGATTGGTCGGACGCCGGCTACAGCGATGAACGAGACTACTTTCATGCCTGTGAGACGTGGGCGTGGGAGTTCCGAATCTTGGAGAAACAGGCCAAGCGTGATGGTGAAGTTAGCGCCCTGGGGAATGTAGATGCCACGTGCGAGTCCAATGAGCAGGCGCTTGAAACATCGGTAAACCCCTGCGATACCTGGTCGGCCATTGAGTGGGAGAACGTGCCGTGGTGAAACTGCTCCTCCTGGTCCTTCTCGGGTGTCAAAACTCGGTGGCCCCCTCGCCCCCCCGCTTTGTGGCGGGTGGTGTCATTCATTCGGACCCTTCACTCGGCGGGACACCGGTTGCCGGCAGTGGATCGGGCAGTGGGAGATTCTACTTGGAGCATGACTGGCAGCCTGGCGACCACTTTTCCCAGACTGGTGTGGAGTGGGAGGCTCCTGAAGTCGCTGATTGCGCACCGATATTTCACGTTGAACTGGGAAATGTTCGCCGTCATATTGCGCAAGGGGGCGCGGCACCGGACACGGCCATGGCCTGGTCTCCCTCCGGGACCATGCTCGCGATTGGAACCTTCCTTGGGGAAGTTCTGGTTGTGGATGGATGGTCTGGAACCATCCTGAAGAGGCGGCAGTTTGCAGAAACCATGGTCAAGCAAATTGCGTGGTCCGCAAACGGTGAAACCCTGTATGTCGCCGAGCAGTCACCGAGCGGCACAGTCTCGGCTCTCGACCCGACCACGCTTCGTTCCAAGTGGTCTCTCCACCTGGCGGACTTTGTGGGTCAATCCCCTTTGCCGCCCGGCGATCTCTATGGCGTGTACACCTTGCCCGCCGCCTACAGCATGGATGTACTGCCAAATGGGTCCCTGTTCATCGTGGCCACCCATGCTTGGAACAATGCGTCGGGGGTCCGACTCAACCAAACCCAGCTCCTGCAGGTGAGCCCTCAAGGAGAGGTTGAACAGCGTTGGCCCGAACAAGCGGCAGATGCGGTCATGTATCGTGCCTTTGTGTCTGGGATGAATGCCGTCATTCCGATCTCGAAAAGCAGCCCAGGCTTACCACCTGTGGACTTTCCTGTCGGGGGAGCGCTGGTGTTTGACCTGTCGGCCTTTGGGGCCACAGTCGCCATCAAGCCATCACCGCTCAAGCCTTGGTTCACCAACACCTTTCTGTGGGAGGCCGTAGACATTGACGGACAGCACGTGATGCTGGGCTTTGGTGATGGTCGGGTGGGATTGTGGTCCATGGATGGCACACAGAGCGTTGCATTTCCATCGGGTACCCCCATCCAGGCCGGACCCGTACCGATTGTGGCCAGTGTCGGTAGCGGGTTTCTACACGGCGACCGGGCGGTTTACCAAACTTCATGGACCCACATCCCCTTTGGCGCAGCTGCACCCGAACTGAGACCTCCGGCGGCACACCCAAGGGCCAACAGTATCTTCGTGGCAGGCGCTCAAGGCGAGGTTCTGTGGTCCTGGAGCGGCCCGCACGTTCTCGAGGGCATTTCTTTGGGTGCGGACGGCCGTACGTTGATCGTGGGCGCCTCCACTCGCGTCAACGATACTCGACGCGATCTGTTTGGTGCGCTCCTGTTTGATCTCGGCCCATCAGAGCAGCCACAGGCGCCACAATTGAGCCGTTTCTGTGCAACCGAAGGCCCCGTCTTTTTTCGGGCCAGCAGCACAGCAGACGGTCGAATTGCATTGGCTGAGCACCCCCATCAGCAAGGCGATGAGCCGGCGTTTGGGGCCTATCAGGTCACGGTGTTCCGGTGAGTCTGATTCTGTTGCTACTTGCCCTGGTCTCCTGTGACACACCTGACCCGGTGTTTTCGGTGAAGGCTGTACCGAGCGGCGTAGAGGCGCAGGGTGCCGGTTCCGCGACGCTGATCGATACTCGAGGCGTTTCGGGCTCCGTCATTTCCCGCTGGGTCCCGCAGTCCGATGTGGAAACTGTTTGGTTTCCCGTAGATTGGTCCAAGCACGACTCCATACAGGTTCAGGCTCATATTCAAGGGGCAATCCAAACCACCAATGTGACTGGGCCTGAAACCACGGACACACTTCGCATTGCGGTGCCGCTCGGACAAGATGTCCGTGTTCTCCGGGATGGGTCCACAGTCGTATACCCGACCCTTGGAGACGAATCTCCACAGGTGGGAATCTCTCTCACCTCGATGGACAATGCGCCTGTCGAGATTCGTGTGGGCGACACGGTGCACACAGAGCCGAACCCCGTATTTGGACAGCGCGTTTCCTTGTCGAGCGAGATGGATGGGTCCACTGATGTCGAAGTCCGGTTGGGGTCCACGGTCATCAAGGCTTCCCTCCAGGCTGCTCCGATCGACATCGTCACGGCCCGTTCACAGGTATCGATTGTAGACATCCGCTACCCCACAGATAGCCGTGGCAATGCGGACCTCGCTCGTCCCCGTGGGGTCATCGGTCTCCCGTCACGGTGGTGGGCCGCCTTGCTGAGCCACTTTCGAATCGGTATTCGTCCGCATGACCGAACGGTGCCCTGGGCCTATGCGTCCGTTCAAATTCGGAACGATTCCGATGTGCCCCTCAATTTGAGCGCCCGGATGAGGGTCACCCAGGATGGCTCCCCCGACCCAGACTTCATCCCCACCATGCGCGATGTGGATGACGGGACCGGATGGGTCTCGGTGCAGTTTCGGGTTTTAGCCTCGGACTCCTCGACCGTTTCTCTTCCGCTATACGTCGATGAGCGCGCCCTTGGCGAAGAAAACCGTGGCCGGAGTGCACGCGCGATGAAGGTTGAGGTTTCCGCTATCGGATCGGGCTCCACTTTGGCCGACGAGAACCTCCCTCTCCATGTCCAACGGGGCAGTTCATTTGCAGCGTTGGGTGTCCTGCTTGGCCTCGTGGGAAGCCTTGGCGGATTGATACTCATCGCGTCGAGACTGCGGGCTTGGTTGAGTCTTCCAACGTCAACTTTGGTCACGATTGCTTTGTTCAGCACATTGTCCTTTGTCGTGAACGCGGCGGCCCAATTGTTGGGGATGGGCATCTCGGGCGTGCTGGGTCCATTCGCCTTTTTGGTGTCCGGTCTTATCGACGAAACGATACGAGCCTGCCTGCTGGCTACGCTGCTTATTTTACGACCAAAACCCGGAGTCTGTGCGCTTACCGTCCTCGTGGGATGGTTGATGCGTTCTGTGATTATGGGGATGGGTGGTCCCGCCGATCTGTTGTATCTGACGGGCCATGTGATGTTTCTGGAGGGGAGCTTATGGCTCTGTGGATTGACCCGTGGGCGGGACCTGACGTTCCTGCGCATCGGGGCAGCCTTAGCCATGTGTTTTTCAGTCTCTATTCTGGCTGCACTTTCATTTAACGTTGTGCTGTACCGCCTCTTTTACGCAAGCTGGTATATCGGCCTGAATGTGGTGATGTCCGGCCTTGTATTCCCCTTCGTCGGGGCCTGGTTGGCTGTACCATTTGCATGGTCCCTGCAGCGGGTGGAGGACTGATGCTTGTCGCCAAAGACTTGACCTACACCTATCCATCCAAACAGGTCCCCTCTGTGGGGCCCATCGATGTTGAAATCGAGGGCCCAGCCATCGTGGTGATTACCGGCCCAACCGGATGCGGCAAGAGCACACTTCTTCGCCTTATGGCGGGGCTGCTGCAGCGGCATGGGCAAGGCCGAGTGGGTGGCTCGGTTCGCGTAGATAAGATCAGTCCTGCAGCATGGAGTCCGCCCGTTCGGGCCGCCTCTCTGGGGTTCGTCAACCAGTGCCCGGGCGACCAGCTGGTCACCGGGAGTATTGCCGATGAGCTTGCTTTCGGTCTCGAGAGTGTTGGCGCCTCTGTGGAGACCATTCAGGGTGAAGTTCTGACTTGGACGGATCGGCTGGGTTTCGTGCGAGACCCAGGCCAATCTCCGATGCAGTTGTCGGGTGGCCAGCAACAGCAGTTGGTCATTGCCAGCGCTGTGGCTGCGGGCGCGGGCCTTCTCCTGCTCGATGAGCCTCTTTCTCAACTCGACCCTCCCGCGGCAGCCCGAACCGTAGACATGCTCATGAAGCTTCGGGATCTTGGGCGGACCATCATGGTGGTGGAGCACAGACTCGAGCCCCTGTGGGGCGTCGCCGACCGCATTATTCTTATGGAGGAGGGGCAAATCCAACTCGATGCCACTCCCGCAGAGATGCCAGTCGCCGCATTGCAAGCCTCCGGTGTGGGCGTACCCCCGCTTGTACTTCTTCAAGAACGCATTCCAAGCATCATGGTCGCTCAGGTACCCCCTGCCAAACCTCCCCCGAACACGGCTGGCAACACCAATAAAGCGCCTGCCATCATCTCGATTGGCCCCATCGATTTCAAACATCCTGGGGCCACCACGCCGGCCTTCCAGACCCCGGGTATAGAGTTCCATTCTGGTGAGAGGGTGGCCGTACTCGGACACAACGGCAGCGGTAAGTCAACGCTGTTGGAGCTTCTGTCTGGAACGTTACCGGGCGCCAGCGTTCAACTGGCGGGTCGGATCATTGGGGTGCCCCAGGACCCCGACCTCTGCCTGTTTTCTGAGTCCGTTTGGGATGAGTTGGCCTACGCGCCGCGTGAGTCGCGAGAAGGAAATGTGGAGACAAGAAAGCGGGTTGAATCAACCGCCGAGAGCCTGGGCCTCACTCCCCTCCTCCAGGCCCCACCTCAGGCCCTCTCTCGTGGACAGCGGGGCCGTGTTGCCGTTGCGGCGGCCCTCACCGCTGTGCCAGACGTCTTGGCGTTGGATGAGCCTACGGCGGGTCAGGATGTCGGACTTCTTGAACACATGATGAAATCCATCGATTCAGCGATGGCTGACGGATTATTGCTTTTTGCGACCCACGATATGGCTTTGGCGCTGCGATGGGCCTCGCGGGTGCTCATCTTGGAGGCGGGCGTGGTCGTGTTCGATGGGCCGGCGTATTCCCCAGACGGTGTCGATGCCGCGAATGCCCTGAAGTCGCCCACAGATTGGGTGCGTTTTTGTCGCGCGCGAAACCTTCCTGTGGGCACGGTAGAGCAAGTGGTGGAGTGGCTCGAATGATCAGTCCTCGCACCAAGATACTGATGCTCCTGATGGTAGGAGTCCTGTCCATCACGTTGGAACAGGTGGCGAGCTTAGGGGTCCTAGCGACGTTGGCGGCATGCGCCGTCCTTCTCCATGGCGTAGAGGGGCGTTGGATTCGTCGCGGAGCGATTCTAATCGTCGCCATTGTGTGGTCCACGGTCGTTTCTCAGGGCCTCTTTTATGGTCAAGAGCCCCGGACACCTTGGTTCCAAATCGGGCCCGTTGTGGTGTGGGTGGAGGGGGTCGAGCATGGACTGGTGCAATCGTTGCGCTTGGTGTCCGCCGGTCTGGCGGGCGTCGCCATTGCAATCAGCACCCCGCCCGACCGACTTTTGACCGCTTTGCAACGCATGGGGGTTCCGGCTGGCATTTGTTTCCTCGCGGTTACCGCGCTCCGCTTCATCCCCACGCTTGCACGTGAAATTGTTCAAGTTCGGGCAGCGCGGCGCCACCGGGGTCGGCCACTGTGGAGCCGAACGCCATGGGCTTGGATTCGACTCGAGGTCAGCCTGCTTCGACCCACTGTGGCCCGCACGCTCCGTCGGGCCCGGGCCCTATCGGAGTCTCTCGATGCCCGAGGGTATGACCCTCTTCAGGCCCGAACTCAACATGAAACGATTCCCCAGTCCTCGGCAGACAAGATTCTGTTGACGACTGCACTCCTGGGAACGGCCGCCTTGGTATGCAGTCGGATCATGTACTTACTGTACACGGCTGACCTGGTGTACCATCCAGGCCTGCAGGGCTTGTATGCATGGGTGCGGGCGTGGGTTTAAGTTTCTTATTCTTTGTGGTGTGTGCGGGCGTGATGGAAGCATATGGCGACACTCCGGCCGCACAAATAGCCTCCTTTCACCCGAGCCGGCCGGTGGTGATTGCCCATCGGGGGGCCAGTGAAATCGCGCCCGAAAATACCCTCGCCGCCTTACGGGTTGCCGCCAAATTGGGGGTGGCGGCCGTCGAGTTCGACGTGCACGCGAGTCGGGATGGACACATTGTGCTGATGCACGACCACACCCTGCAGAGAACCACGACCGGTAAGGGGCGGGTGGCCCGCCATCGTTTGAGTCAACTTCGGAATCTCGATGCCGGCTCCTGGTTTGAACCACGCTTTTCCGGTGAGCCCATCCCAACGCTGCACGAGGCGCTCGGCGCCATCGGAACCACGATGGTCGCCTGTATCGAAATCAAGAGCGGGACTGTAGCGCTCCCCAAGGTCGCGGAGGCATTGAAGTCCACCGGAACCCACGAAAGGGCCATCATTTTCTCCTTCCTTCCCAAGCAGATTCAGCGCAGCAAAGCAGTGATGCCAGCTGTCCCGGCATTGCTCTTAGTGGAGCTCAGCGCCTTGGTTTCCTACTCCTCCGTGGGCCTGGTTGAACAGGTGACACAAAGCAATGCTGACATGCTGGGGCTCGACCATCGGGGCGTTACGCCGGAACTCGTGGAGGCGCTTCACCAATCTGGGTTGCCGGTCTTTGTGTATACCGTGGACGCGCCCGCGGATGTCCGCCGCGTCGTCGAATCCGGGGTTGACGGCATCATTTCAAATCAACCGCGCGCGACACTCAGTCGCGTCTTTCAGCATCGTCCGCGCTCAAAATAATTGAGATGCCATGAGCAAGGCCAATACCGGCAGCACAACTGCGGAGCAGCCCTGCGCCCACCCCCTGAACCGTTTTCGTGTCCAATCAGCGTCGTTCATGACACAAGGTTAGCATTGCCCGCGGGCAAATTCATTCTCTTGCGATAGTCTCCCGATGTGAGCAAGGTTTCGCCGGAATTGTTGGAGTTGTGTGAACGCATGCCTGCGTTCCCGGCCAGCGTGCAAAAAGTCATCACGTTGACCTCTGATCTCGATTCCTCACCAAAAGACTTGGTGAAAGTCATCGACCACGATCCTGTGTTGACCATGAAGATTTTGAAAGTCGCAAACTCCGCGTATTTTGGTCTGTCCCGCCGCATCGTCTCCATCAATCATGCGGTTGTGTACCTGGGCCTCAACACGGTAAAGCACGTGGCCCTGGCCATTGCCGCCATCGGAGCCTTGCCTCGGACAAACGACGCGAACTTCGACATGGACGATTTCCTGCTGCACTCACTCACTACAGCCGTTTTGACCCGATCGCTGGCGAGAGAGATGCAGATTGCAGAGGTCGCAGCGGCCAACTTTTTCGTAGCCGGACTTCTGCACGACATTGGACAAGTGGTGTTCGCGCAGTTCAAGCCCGACGAGTTTCTTGCTTGTCTTCGCTTGGCCAGAGAAAAACAACTGCCGATCCACGAAGCCGAAGATGAGCTTCTGGGAAACAACCATGCGGAGCTTGGGGCCGTGCTGTGCGAGACCTGGTCCTTTCCGGATGATCTCGTATCCGCGATACGGGCGCACCATATGCCGGGCACCGGCAAGAACTGCGACGCCATCCGGAAGTGTCTGTTCGTTGCCAATCTGTTGGCAGCGAGGGTCAACAGGCCCACCAATGTCCCAAGCGTCATTGAGGAGGACGATTTGCCACCTTGGGTCTTCCGAACATTCGGCAATGACTTCGACTCTATGCTCTCCAAAATGCCCGGTTTGCAAACCGATCTGCAGCAAGCCACAAGCCTCCTTCAAGTTGGGCGTGGCTCATGAAAGTTCGTTTTTGGGGTGTGCGCGGGTCCATCCCGGCCCCGGGACCCGATACGGTTTGTTACGGCGGGAACACCACGTGTATCGAGGTGACCCTTCCCGGTGGCTACACGGTGATTCTCGATGCGGGTACCGGCATCCGCCCCTTGGGTCTCGAGCTCATCAAAAATAGTCCCGTAAAGTGTGCCATTTGTATTTCACACACACACTGGGACCACATTCAGGGCCTGCCTTTTTTTGTGCCCTTGTTTATGCCGGGCAATGAGGTCGATCTGTACGGCGCCTTCGACCCAGTCTATCAAAAAGACTTACAGACCATCTTGTCCCAACAGATGGAGTACTGCTACTTTCCGGTTCGCGAGTTGGACCTCAAGGCAAACATCCGGTACCACACGATGCACGAGTCCGAGTCGGTACAGATCGGTCCGGCGACCGTCACCAGCGTGCTCATGAATCATCCCGTGTTGACGTACGGGTACCGAATCGACTGCAACGGCAAGTCCTTGTTTTTCTCGGGCGATCAT
>Ga0315320_10001974_pt1 | contig 17035 bp, 15 predicted proteins | sample M140m21515metaG_FD_203458 | JGI IMG/M metagenome (GOLD analysis project Ga0315320, IMG submission 203458) | Ammonia-oxidizing marine archaeal communities from Monterey Bay, California, United States - M1 40m 21515 | ecosystem: Environmental > Aquatic > Marine > Coastal | place: USA: California... | reverse complement strand
GCGGCGATCTTGTTATATTCGTCGATCTGCCATCGGATGGTATTTGAAAATGTCCAGCCGTAAACACGCTGACTCAGAATCCCCAATTGTGTTTCAGTGATCGTTGTCAGACCGTTGAGCGAAAGAGATTCAATCTCGCTGAGGGTATCGATTTGAGCATCAGTGATGGAGGTTAGGCCGTCTAAGCCAAGAATCTTACTCTTGCTCAGCCTCTCTGCCTGTTCATCAGTAATAGAGGTGAGGCCATTCAATTGCAGCTCTTCACCCTTACTCAGCCACTCTGCCTGGGTGTTAGTGATTGAGGTCAGGCCATCTAGCGAAAGGTCTCTCGTATTGCTCAAGCTCTCCGCTTGTGCGTCGGTGATGGAGGTGAGGCCATTTAGACTGAGAGATCGAACCTTGCTCAGGCTTTTCGCCTGTGCATCAGTGATGGAGGTGAGGCCGCTTATGCGGAGAATAGGAACATTACTCAGCCATTCTGCCTGTGCGTCGGTAATGGACGTTAGACCGTTTAATTCAAGGACCCCACGAACATCGCTTAGAATTTCTGCCTGTGCGTCGGTGATGGATGTCAGTCCAGTTAATCGCAAGTCCATACGTTTGCGTAGACTATTGGCTTGACGATCTGTTATGGTTCCTTTGTTAGCAACATCGCTCAGGATGTCTTCAGTTGATTGAGCACATCCTGTTAACAACAAACTCACGCTCATCACCAGTGCCGCAACGTACTTGCCCATTCGCTTGTTCGCCTGAGTTTGGATTTTCCTTTGAGAGTTCTGCTGCTATCCGTGTCGTTCACGCTTCGCCTCTCTCGTCGCGAACAGTCCTTCCAAAATCGCAACGACTGCAACCCATTTGTTCCGCAGGCAACTCTGTTTCCCATCTTAGCAACTCCTGGGCGGGAACAACAGCACACATTTTTGCGTTGCTCCTCGAACGCCCCTTGCGATATCACCACTGAGAAATTCATTCTTTAATACTCAATGCCTGTCAGACGAGAACGATCAGTGTTTTGCTCGGGAAGAGCGCAGAATGAGTTTCGGAACTGGAACCCGTTCAGCTTGTGATTGCTGATCCGCCCCTTTAATACGTAAATCAGGACTCCATCCATGAATGCCTCCTCCTTGGAGTTTTCGCTTAATTTCGAGCACAGCTACGCTGAACAGTTGCCGGGTTTTTTCGCCACCCTCGATCCTACTCCGGTTCCTAACCCGTCGCTGTTGCAATTCAACACTCCGCTCGCCATCGAACTCGGTCTCGATTGCGAACAGTTGACCCCGGATGTTGTACAGCAACTCTTTTCAGGTAACGCTTTGCCGCGCGATGCGCAACCGATCGCGCAGGTGTATGCAGGTCACCAATTCGGCAATTTCGTTCCCCAGTTAGGCGACGGCCGCGCGCTGTTGCTTGGTGAGATTCCCGATCAGAACGGAAAACGTCGGGACGTTGCGCTGAAAGGATCGGGAGCCACCCCTTTTTCTCGCGGGGGTGACGGCAAGGCTGCCGTCGGACCTGTACTGAGGGAGTACCTGATTGGCGAAGCGATGCACGCGTTGGAAATCCCGACAACTCGGGCACTCGCTGCTGTTGCCACAGGAGAGCTTGTGATGCGAGACCGTCAACTACCCGGTGCCATCCTCACTCGCGTAGCCTCCAGCCATATCCGCGTCGGAACATTCCAGTACTTCGCTGCCCGTGGCCAAATTGATTCCCTGCGTAAACTGGCAGATTACGTCATCCAGCGGCACTACCCCGACGTCTCCGGAGATAGCCACTGTTACTTGTCTCTTTTGAAGTTGGTAGCTGACCATCAGGCCGATCTAATTGCACGTTGGATGCTGGTCGGGTTCATCCACGGAGTCATGAATACCGACAACATGGCGATATCGGGTGAAACGATCGACTATGGTCCGTGCGCATTCATGGAAACGTACGCTCCTGATACCGTATTCAGTTCTATCGATCATGCTGGTCGCTATGCCTACGGAAACCAGCCCGCGATTGCGCTATGGAACCTCGCGAGATTCGCAGAGACACTTTTGCCAATCCTCGGACATGATGATAGCGATCAAGCGGTTGCCGAGGCGACCGCGATCCTCGAAACATTCATGCCGAAATTCCAGAACCACTGGTACAACGGAGCGCGAGCCAAATTGGGACTGACATCTCGCAACAGCTCGAGTTACACAGACAACACGAATGCCGCAGAACGCAGTTTGATTGATGAATGGTTCGAACTGCTGGCAACACATAAAGTGGACTACACAAGAAGCTGGCGATATCTGGCGGACGCGGCAGAGGGAAACCCGTCCAACCTTCGGGGACTCATAACCGAGCCAGCCGAACTGGACACCTTCCTAGAACACTGGGGTGACTTTTTGAACGACGTCCCAAAGACTGAGGTCGCAGCAGAAATACGTGCCACAAACCCAATCTACATTCCCCGCAACCACCTAGTTGAAGAAGCGTTAGCGGCCGCGTCAGACGATGGCAACCTGACGCCTTTCGAAAATCTTCTGCAAGCAGTACGACATCCCTTCGCCGAGGATCCCAAATTCGCTCGGTATGCGTCGCCAGCTTCCACCAACTTCACTGCCAACTACCGGACATTCTGCGGAACATGAACACCGCACTGCGGTGACTCGAGTATATGCGAACTGGCATCACGTCATCCTTTTCAAGCGTCCCTCGCAGAACGTATCAGTAACGGTTTTTGTGTTCTTAAAACCAGACATCGAATCTGCACTAAGTACGGTACCTGACTCCTTTTTCAACCAAATGCAAGGTTTCGCAAAATTGCGGCGCGTACTCAACCGGTTCGATTGGCTGACGGACCACAGTCCTATCGACGTTCCCTTGAAACACATCCCCAAAGCTGAAAGGTTCAGATTCCTCGCGACTCTCCCCATTTCCCAGTGGCTTCAGCAGGGACCTATTCTTCCCATGACTGGCTCCTTGCCTGGTCGCAGGCGCTTTCTAATTGGACGACCAGCTCTGCAAGCTCGGCTGGAGGTGGCCCCTGGTTCCAAAGTTTGATGCACTCTCGGATTTGGACCATGGCAGACTCAACGGCGTCGCTGTTGAGGCGTTTGCTTTCGACGAAGTGCAGTTCGCCCCAATAGAGCCTTTCGAAAGCACCGCGAAGATTGCGAGCACTAGCGAAGTTGTTTGCCTTGGCGATCCCTCGTGCGGTTTGTGTTGCGCGAGCATAGAGTTCGTCGACAATGAGTTGACGTTCGATATCGCGAATTACATTTGATGAAGCCCCGCCGTTTCGCCCGCGACCACCGTCGACCGACAAGATTGAGTCGCAGCGGCTTTCCCACGCGAGACGACATTGCCGAGTGAGTTCCAAGACGGCGAAGTTCAAATCGTCTGGCCGGTTCGCTTCATTCGTCCATGCAGTCAAATGGCGGCGAATTGATTGCTTCGCCTGTACGATCTTGTCATTGGTGATGAGTTGCTCACGCGAATCGAACCTTGCAAAGACAGCGTTGGCGGTCTCAACGTCGGAGGTCGCTGCGAGGTCGCCGCCAATCGCACAGGTTCGCAAATACATCTTCAGATACGAATGAATGCTTTGACGCAGCAGTTTTGTTTGTGTTTGCAGTTCGCTCGTTTGTGTTTGCAACTGGGTCGCTTGGACTTGCAATTGCGAAGACTGTTTGACCGCTTTTGCTTCGGCTCGATTAGCTCGGTCTTCGTTTCGCTCGGCGATCTGTTTCTGTTTTCTGACTTGTTGGAGATTTCCGAGAGCTTCGAGGTGATTCTTTTCTGCGTTCCTGGCATGATTATTGGACGCGATCGCGTTTTCATTGGCTTGGATGGCAAAATAAGTCGAAACGCACGTGCCCAGAAGCAATGCGACAAAGACAGCAGCGACGAGAGTTGCGATCGCCGGGTTACGGCGACACCAACGGCCACTGCGGGCAACGCTGCTAATCGGTCGTGCTTGAATGGGATGGCCATTCAAAAACCGCTGGCACTCGTCCGCAACTTGTGCGGCCGTTTCGTAACGAGCACGCGGATTCTTTTCGAGGCACTTCAAACAGATCGTCTCAAGATCCTGATCAATGCCGGAGTTCAGTCGCCGCGGCGGAACGGGTTCGTCGTTGATGACTTGCATGACCGTCGCAACAGATGAATCCGCCCGAAACGGTGGGCGTCCAGTCAGCATTGCATACATCAAACCACCTAGCGCATAAACATCACTGCGACAACCAACGTTTTCGTTGTCGCCGATTGCCTGCTCAGGCGGCATGTAACTTGGTGTCCCGAGAATCTGTCCCGTGGCCGTGTGTTTGGAGTCACTGGCAATGCGTTTCGCCAAGCCGAAGTCCGAGATCCTCGGTCGGTCCGACGAATCGATCAAAACGTTGGATGGCTTGAGGTCGCGATGTAAGATTCCTTGCCCGTGTGCAACTTCGATCGACTCGGCGATTGAATTCAAGTATCGAGCGGCGCGCTCGCCCGACAACGAAGTGTCGCGAATGAGTTCATCGAGGTTCTGACCTTCGACAAAGTCCATCGAAAAGAAATGTCGCCCGTCCACTTCGCCCACTTCGTGAATCGCAACGATGCCTGGGTGCAACAGTTTTGCGGCAGACTCGGCTTCGGTTTGAAAACGATCAATGTCTTCCTGCGTCGCGTTCAGTCCGCCGCGCAAGGTCTTGATGGCGACGATGCGATCGAGTTTGGTTTGGCGAGCTTTGTACACGACTCCCATCCCACCGCTGCCGATCTTCCCGAGCATCTCGTAACCCGCCACAGAAAACTCCGTCACGGCAGATTCGTCACAATCCGTTCCAATGGTTGTCGTGTCGAAAACACTGTCCATGGTCTTCAGCATGGCTACGCGACGGGACAGTTCTTCAGCGAGTTCGGGACAGTCAGCGCACAAAGCCTCGGGCGTCGCCGGATCGCCATCCACGGCAAGCTCTTCCCAGCGATACAACAAGTCGTCTAATTGCATTTCAATCGGCATTTCGTGTCACTCCAATTATGAAAACTGGTCGTTCATCACGTCGTGCAACTTAAGCCGCACTTTTTGCCAACGGCGTTTCAACGTGCGTAGTGGCATGTCGAGCACCTCGGCAGCGTCCGGTTGCGTCAGTCCCTGGTACCACAACAACTCGCACACTTCGCGTTCTTCTTCGGGCAAATCTGCGATGTGCGCATGCAACTCGGTCCACGATGCCAATCGATCCGGCGCGTTGGTGAGATCGGCAGGTGCAAGGCCGGAACGATCGTCGTTTTCCGTTCGGTTTTTTGCACTTTCCAAATTGCGGGCCTGGCCGTTAGCACCGCCGTAGTGTCTCGCCAGATCAATCAACTCGCGACGAATTTGAGTGGCAGCCAGCGCGTAAAAATGTCGTACGGAGTCCGGCTTGACGTCTCGCAATGATCGCATCAATCGCATCGCAGCGTTTTGAAAGACATCGTCGGTTTGCTCCCAACGACGGACCACTGGAAAGTCGGCGAGCATCTTGCGGGCTAATCGTTCGAGACGCTCACAACAGTGCCGAAACAACTGCTCGCGCGAAGCATCGTCGCCGGCGTTTGCTTTCACGAGCAAACGTTGGGTCACATTTGTGGCATCAGTGGAACGTGATTCGGCCATATCTCCATCATACCATTGGCTTTGCCCGTAGACATGCTGAACGTTGTAACGGGGGTGAAAGTTCCGCGATAAAAGTTTTTTCAACAAAATGTGGCCCGCCTTGTTCGCCCGCTACGCATGGATAGGTAGAGGCAGTCGGTTTGATCGACTCATCCGAATCAAAACTCCGAAAGGACGAACCATGAATACGTTACGTTTCAAAATGCGTGCTGCGAGCATCACAACTTTGCTGGTACTGGTTACTCTTGCGCAAACATCGGCTGAGGAAAAGGCGAACAAGACTCAAACGGCCGTCGAGAAAAAGCCCGTAGCCTATTTCGACTTGTACTGCGGCAATTGTTCACGAAGTATGAGGTATCAGGCGACGTTCCGCTCGCTCGACGAAGTCCGTGTCGCGGCGAGAATAGCGGGCAAAGAATGGAACCGAACGGAAATTCAATCAACCGACCTGACCGACGGCAAACGTGGCAAATACACGGCATCGCAAACCGTCAGCCACCGATTGTTCGTCGGATTTCAAGGCAGATGTAGCGTTCGATGGGATTTGAGAAGCGAGCACCCGACGTCTCGGGAGGCCATTGAAGTTCTAAAGGCCTTGAAGGAGTCAGACATCGAACTATTGCAAATCGTTCCACACTACTCGCAGAATGTGGAATCTCTTGCGAAGAAATGATCCCGCCAACCCATGCCCTGGGATATTACGCTTCAAAACAGAGGATCGTTCCATGTTTGCCCGTATTCTTTACGCCACTCTGGTTTGCCTGACCCTGTTTGTGACAACTGATCGAGTCAAGGCACTCGATCCGATGCACGACGCAGTGCCGGACAAAACGCTTGACGAATGGATTTCAGACTTGGGGAGCAACGACAGGCAAACACGATACAACGCAGTCGTTGCCATCAACCATTTTGAACGAGTTGACCCGAAGGCACTGCCTGCTTTGATCAAGGCGATCGAGGACGAAGATTCCGGCGTACGTAACGAGTCGCTCAAAGCGATCTCCTCAATGGGCAAGGAAGCGAAGAGCGCTTTGCCGAAACTCGTCGAGATAATGAGCAGGATCAAGACTCACAGTGCAGGTCCTTATGCGATGGCCATTGGAAAAATCGGCGGGCCCGAAACGAAGGTTGCAACGCGTCACCTATTGACTCTTCAAGCTCGAAAAGGTATCCGAGAACTGGAATTCAATGCCTCCTACTTACGTGATTTCACAAACCGGACAGTGAAGCAATTGATTGAGTTGCTCAAGGACGAATCAGCGGAAGTCCGGGAGCGTTCTGCGCAAGTGTTGGGAGTCCTGAATGGGTTGCCAAACAGAAAAAGCATCGTTTACCTGCATGACTGCGACGTGACGGCGCAGGATCTCGCCAACGCGCTGCGACCGTTGCTCAAGGACAAGGGAATAGGTGTCCGAGTCCATGTTGGCGAAGCGATTGCGAGATTGACACCGAAGGAAGCAGACGATGCGATTCCTGCCATCATCGAGGGGATTGAGACAAACCTGATTCGTGCGTATCACGATTCCGGAAACAACACGTTTCGGCATGGAGAGGCCGAAGTTTTACTCCAAGGGGTCATCGCCGAAGCGATGCCCCTTTTGATCAAGGGGCTTGATCACGAGGACGACACAGTTCACTACAAGTTCGTAACGCTCATCCACCACTGGCGCGAGTTGGCGATGCCACACCTGATGTTAGCGATCAAGAATGACAACGCCCGAATTCGAGCTGGTGCAGCCTCCGTCATGAGTGGTTATTACTATTTCCTGGAAGTCAATCTTCGAACCGAAGCGATTAAGACTCTCGTTCCCGCGCTCAAAGATCGTGATGTTGAAGTTCGCTTGCGAGCGGCGGAGGGACTCCTGTCCCTCGAAGCCCCGCAGGTCAAGGATACGATCCCCGTGTTCACCGCTTGCCTGAGTGATGACGTGCCGCAGCGCCGCGAGCGTGCGGCAAGTTCGCTCGGTCGAATCGGCCCAACTGCGGCGCCCGCAATTCCCGTTCTCCTAAAACTGCTCAAGGACACGACTTTTCAGGTGCGTGTCGAAGCGGCGATTGCAATCACAAAGATCGAGCCTCACCACGCCAGCGAACTTCTACCCGTCCTCAAGGAATCCATTCTCCCGAATGATTCGCGGATTTCCGCGCTCCAAACGAAAGCGATTCAGGCGGTTCAGACAATGGGCGAATCGGCAGCACTGCTAGGTCCCACACTCATTTCGAAACTATCTGAACCAACCACCAGGAAGAACATCCTGTTGCAGCTTGCCGCGGTCAAGGCGCTGGCTAAAGTCGATGAAGCAAATGCACAAATTGGTGTCAAGAAACTCATTGAGTTACTGCAAAATCGTAGACACATCTGGCGGAATCACCGCATTCTTGCAATTCGGACGTTGGTCGAGCTAGGTTCGATTGCGAAACCAGCTTTGCCGTCACTACTCGGCCTCATGAATGACGAGTCGCCGCAGGTTGCTACGTTGGCAGCAGTCTCGTCGATCAAAATTGACCCGATGCGCTCCAACAAGGCACGGGCATTTTTGCGGCGTTCGCTGACTGTCACCAAACCCTTCGGGGATCTGGATCAGGAGCAACAAACACTCATCCGTATATCAGTTGAAGCTCTTCAGGGTGACGATAACAGAAAGATAGCCGTTGCGTATCTCCCTGAGCTGATCATGCTCCTTGAGGTTCACGATTACGACGCTAACCCACCGGATCGGTCCCAGTCGCTTGCCATTAGTTTGCTCGGCAGTCTGGGGCCAGCTGCGACGTCAGCCATTCCAGTGCTCAAAAGTATTCTCATCAAAGACGTCACTCTCAGCGTCAGAGTGCATGCGGAGCGCGCCATTCAACGCATTACCGCTGAACCGACCAAGACCGCTGAACCGACCAGGAAAACTGAGTAGGATTGAATCCTCTCGCTGACAGTGATCTGTCTGCAACTTTTGCTTTGGAATATTCTGGTGGTTGGTTCGTAACCGTACCATGACACCTTTTCATTCCCGCCATGTTTTCGTCAAGTTGTCCTCGTTTCAATCTCGTTCCGCGTGCCAAGCTACGGGAAAGTTGTGGCGGCGTGGAAGGACGCAGCTTGCAACGATCTGATCCACTGTGTGACGTTTCGGAGGCATTGTAAAAGTCCTTTCCGGGCAGTACGCCCGATCAAGATTCTCTCACTCACAATGGTGCAATTCGATGGGGTGAGGTAAAACTGGTTCGAAGTATGCTTCATCGCTCAGGCGCAAGGAAAAGGTGTTGGTCGCAACCGGTGCGATATTATCGCGAATGCTCCCAGGCCTTGGCTGCGAACGATCACATCCGCAAATCAGAACAACAGCCAAACAGACAACAATGAAATTAAAAAGTTTCATTTTTGCCTCGCTGAAACGGGATCAGGAAACTGACATCACGTTTCCCTACAGATCCTGCGTGACTTCAAAGCTGCCGGTCAAATCGCGAGTTTTGCGAGAATCCCCCAAAGACTCTGGTTGGGGAGTAATGACAACATTTGTTGACACTGCTAAGCCTACTTACCAGACGGAGCCAAGGAAACACGAAAGCCGAAGTCGCTGTAGCGCTCCGACGGGTAATGCATGATGCGGTACGCCGACGGACAAAGCGCGGCGCTGCCACCCCAACTGCCGCCACGGAGCACGCGGTGCGAGCCAGATGCAGGCCCATCGGGATCGGTGAATGAGCCGCTAGAGTCATCTCCATCCCAATCCTGACACCATTCCCAAACATTACCGTGCATGTCATACAGCCCCCAAGCATTGGGTAGCTTGCTGCCTACTGGATGAGTCGTGGGGGCAGAGTTCTCAGCGTACAAAGAGTTCTCCGCGTACCAAGCGTAATTGCCTAAGTCCGAGTCATCGTCTCCAAAACTGAACTGCGTCGTCGTCCCAGCACGACAGGCATACTCCCACTCCGCCTCCGTTGGTAGACGATAAATATTGCCCACAGCCTTCTCGGAGGGTAACTCACTTAACCGACGGCAGAACTCAACCGCATCATCCCAACTCATCATTTCAACTGGATTCTCAGCCGCGTTAAACTTGCTTGGGTTATTGCCCATCACCTGCTCATACTGAGCCTGAGTGACTTCATGGACCCCCATCTTGAATGGTCGTGTGAGCGTCACCTCATGTGCCTCATCACCTTCGCCCATCGTGAACGTCCCTGCAGGGATCAACTTGAACTCCATGCCAATGGACCTAGCTGATTCGGGCGAGCGACCACATCCGCAAATCGCAATAACAACCACACAAACAACAACAGACGCGAAAACATGCATGCTCGGCTCGCTCAAGAAGTACCAAGAAACGCCACCCACACCTATCGAGGCATCGTAAAGAACATAACAAACCCAACGCCGCTGCCCACTCCCTGACCCTGAAACTATTTAGCGGCAGGTAATTTTCGATTCAGAAACCGTTCCGCCTCAAGAATGTTATTTGTGATCCGCAATACTGAATGGGCACCCGGATCCTTGCTGGTAGGTTTTCCATCTGCCAAAAACCAAAAATGGCCAGGCTCCTGGCTGTTTTGATAAACGATCTTCAAATAGATGGCTGTTCGGTGATGAGGTGCTTGCCCTCTTACATAATTGGAAGTTGTTTCATATTTCCAGAAAGATTTTGAAGCCTTTAGCCTCCTCGCTAAATCCATTCCGGACACATCTGAGGCTTGACCGTTCCACGCACCTTCAGAAAACAGGTGCTTTGCCGATGCAAGGTCCCTGTGATCAATCGCCGCAAAGATCGTTTTGTAGAATGGAGCGTGATGACCCAATGAAGGTAGGCCGCTCCACAGAGACAGTAGTACCGCAAGAACTGCATGTTGATATTTCATGATACGAACCCGTGAGATTAACGACTGAATCTGAATCGACGTCCGTGCCCTTTTCTCTGCCGGCATCCTTTGAACGCAGTGGAATCATGACGTTATTGCCGTCATTTGCATTCCATATCTTAACCCATCCTTCAATTCTACGATCATCAGTGCCAGCGAGATCCATCAGCTTGAACCCCTGGTCCGTCCATGTCGTCCCCTCTCTTTCGTTGAATCCCCCTCGATCAGTCAGACGCCACATCGCGTTTCTGTCTCCGTCAGTCACGGGCGAGCGAGGGTTTTTTATTGGATCGAAGACTCTGCTATCGAAATTGGATGTGTTTCTTGTCAACAAAATGCGAATTTTTCTGACGAACAGAAGGGGGAACAGGCATAGTCACCTAGGCTAGCAAGGGACAGTCGCTCAAAAGTGCCTGCCCCAAGTTTTTTACGATGCAGTGATGCCGTTAATCCAGCGGAACGCTACGTCATTAATTGTGCTGAAGACAACCCACGCACTGTAGAGCGTATGCTCACTCCAAACGTTATAGAATAGCTGTGAACGAAGAGAGACGTGTCGCCTGTCGCGGTCCAAAGCTCTTTCACTAAATAAATCGAGATCACCTACTATTCGAGACGCACATCATGTTTCCGAAACATCTTCTGGAATTACAAGGTTTGGCACTATTCCTCGTTGTCAGTTGCGTCCTAGTCGCACATTGTAGCGCTACCGATTATTACATCGATTCGGTCGACGGATCAGATGACAATGACGGTCTCTCGATAGGCACTCCATGGAAGTCGCATATGAAAGCGGAGTCAGCATCACTGGCGGCGGGAGATGTAGTCCACTTCAAGAAGGGATCTGCCTTCTCCGGCAATATTCTGATCAGTGAATCTGGCACAGCGGTCAAGCCGATACGGCTGACTTGCTACGGGACGGGCGAGCTGCCCAAGTTTACCAATCCCACTACCCGGGATGCCAGCGGCAACGCGATTATCCTTGGCGGTGATTACATCATCGTAGAAAACCTGCATTTTCACGATACGCCGGGGGAGCATGTATCAGGGATGATCATCATGACGAAACTGGCCGCGCTCCGTATCGAGCACGGTTCGGATCATTGCATTATCCGCAACAATGAATTCATCAACACCGGCCAAGGCATCATGTCAGCTGGCGAGCATACCTTGATCACAGAGAATTATCTGGATGGCCCAAGTTATGCGCTGTGGCGGACGTCAAAAAGTAGCTGGGGACCGATGGGGATACACTTGAACATCGGAAACCAGGAAGTGTCATACAACACAATCAGGAACTTTGGAACCAAAGACAGCCCATGGGGCTCAGACGGCGGCGCTATCGAAATAGATTGCGGCAGATATCATAAAAAAAATATCTACATTCACCATAACTACTCGGAAGGCAATGCTGGGTTCATTGAATCCAGCTGGGACTACGATTGGCCGCGATATCGACAGGAAATCTATAACTGGAGAGTGTCTTTTAATGTTTGCTACGATGGACAGTCATGGCTGTTCATGTTGGCACCTTGCACTGGCATCTATTTCGATAACAACACGATCGCCCGATACAACGGCTTCGGGAGGTCACAAAATGCCGGCGCCCGTATTGATGTCCGGGGCGGGACGCCTGTTGGTGAACCTTCTGGGGCCCATTTCAGGAACAATCTGTTCATCTACTCTTCCTCTCCTTATACCGGTAATCGATCTGGCGGCGCGCTTAAAACAGCCAACTGGTACTCAAAGTACAAATCTCCCGGCACTAAGTATAAGGGTGACAGCAGTCAGGCAGGCAGTGGCGATCCGGGTCTTGTTGGTCTGCAGAAACAAGATTATCACCTCAAAGCAGATAGCCCATTACGCGGCAAAGCGATCAACCTCAGCGAGTTCTATAACTCGGACTTCGACGGGCGTCCATTACCTGAGACCGGCAACTGGGATATCGGCGCGATTCAATACAACGCCACCAAGCCGACCAAAACATTGCGGCCGAAACGGCCACATCGTTATCCTTGAGCACGACACCAAATGCGGTCATCGGAACGTGCGCAGAGTGTTTTTTGCCTCTGCCCGGAACACAGCCGCATTACCAACCCCAGTTCTCTCACTCAACCTGGTGCAAAGACTGGGGGGGCAGTCACCGGGCCGACTGTCGACAAAAACTTCTGGAACGATGCGAGTCAGTTCTCCGCCTTCTCGGCGAGACACATTAGCAACATCAGCAGTAAGGCATCGTTGTTGTCTGTCGTCGACTGGCAGAAGATCAGCGACAACGAGAATACGGCGGGATGCGAACTGACCAGTCTAAACGTCTAAAAGAAGTTGAACGTGAGAACGCTCACTTGAATAAGCTGGTTGCTGATCCGGCACTGGACAACTCGATTTTGAAGGAAGCCATTTCGGGAAACCATTGGGCCCGACCACGCAACGCCTGGCCGTCGAGCATATTCGCGACACGTTTGGTCCAGATCGTGTTTCTGATCGCCGCGCTTGCCGTGTGATCGGTCAGCCCCGTTCGACCCAGCGGCGGCAACGCCATGTTCCAGACGACGAACCGAAACTGCTCAAACGCATCGACGATTTGGCGACAAAATATGGCCGGTACGTCTACCGCCGGGCAACGACACTAGTTCACCGCGAAGGCTGGAACGTGAATTACAAACAGGTGGAACGCCTTTGGCGTCACTTTCAAGCGTTGAAGGCTTTTTTACCTGCGTTTGCATACCTTCCTCCAATCCCGAAGGGGCATTGCTGGACTGATGTCAATCATTGATCTGAGCCCAATGGGGCTGAACCAGTCGTAGCACATTCAGCATGCATCAACGGCAAGGTGTTCACAAACCGCACCGTGCGGAGTTGCCACCCATGACACACATTCACTCGCGTGCTGCAAGGCACTGTGTTGATATATCAACTGTTTTCACTGCAGCGGGCAACTCGTCGCCAATGTCAACTAAAAGGAACACAAGACAAGAACCATCAATCACCACCTTTCAAGGCTGCGATCGCTTCTTTGGCACGCTGCCGATGCGTCTGTGTAGCTTTCTCATCAGTCATCACTTTACGATACAACTGGAGCGATTCGCTCTTGCGACCTGCGGCCTCAAGTGTCTGGCTGTAAGACAGTCGCATCGCCCCCCGCCAGCTTCCAGCAAGATTTTCAATGTCAACAAGATCCAACACCTCAAACGCATCCTCAAAGTCGCCGTTTCGCGTCAACAGGCGTGCCGCTCCCTGTAGCCCAGTGAAGTACTCTGCACTGCCAGTATTAGTGTTGGAATCAACAATTCTACGATAGGTTTCCATCGCCAGAACATCGTCCTTCAACACAAACTCACGATTCTGTCCCATCGCTCGAAGAATGCTCATTCGCATCCGAGTATCGGAGGTAAACTCCAATGCCAGCCGAAAATCAGCATCTGCTCTCGCGCCGGATTTCAGTGAATAATGAGCCTGACCCCGTGCAAAGGCGGCCGAACCGATCTGCGTAAATGGCCAACTCAAAAAGTCCTCATTACCGAATTGTTCGATCATCGCAGACCACTTTCGCTCGGCCAGAAGATTTTGCATTTGTACAGTCCTCGCAATCGACTCGAGCGGGATTGAATCGGCAAAGCCAGCCGCTTGTTCAGCATTTTTCATGCGGTTGGCACAATTCGCTGCCTCCGCCAAAGCAAGCGATTTCTGATAAGTGGTCGCCGTCTCATAGTTTGAGAGTGCAACAAACGCAGCTAAAGCCTGCTCGTGCTGTTGCCTGCGCAACAACCTATTCGCAGCTGAAAACTCAATCAAAAAGTCGGTTACGGTTTGGTCGACATCAAAGGTGTGGGAACCACCGTCATAAAGATGTGCAAACTTCATTGGGACATGAAAACCAGCGGTTCCGGTCGGTGAAAACGCAGAGTACTCGGAACCGTTCTCGCGGATTCGTTGCCGACAGATATTGAAGTGCCACGGTAAGCTCTGGGAGGGTTTGCGGCCAATCACCTGATTGAGCGGGTCGTTCTCGTCATCGGTCACAGGTATGCGGATCTCGACATTCCAATGATCCTCTGCGATGTGGGTCGCAACCTCAGCTTGCGACTCCCAACGGAATCGCGAGTTTTTACCAGCGGCACGATCCAGATCAACCAGCGCCCCAGCAGGATTGACCACAATTTGATAGTAGCTATGCGAATCGGTGTCGAGCTCAATCTCAATGGCATCGCCATACCAGATTGACTCATCTTCGTTTTTCGTTGTCGTGATGTTCAGTGATTCACCAACACGTTCATCACATCGAATCCCAAAATATAAAGCCTGCCCTGATCGATCCCAGCCGACCTTCACAGTTGTTCCAAATACAGGCTGAGATCCTGTCTGCAATTCTCGCAATTTTCCAGTTGAGGAAGTGAGGCAGTCGCGCCAATAAGGTTCATCCAACTTGCCATCGATGACGATCGACTCTTTCGGCTCGCGGACGGTTCTCAACTTTGTAACCAAACCTCTTTTCTGCTGCAGCTGCTTAGCCTTGCTTCGCAACGCATCAAGGTATCGATCAATCAACTCCAGCCGCCGCCCGTGAATCGAACCTGGGATGACAGATGCCTTGGCTGCCGTAAAAATTTCCAACAAGGTATCAATCTTCTGCTTGTCACTTTCCATCGCTTGGTAGTTCAACTCGCAATAATCGAAGAACGATTTCATGGATGGCCCGGCGGCCCCGTAAAAAAGCCGACAGTACTCATCAAGCATCGCCTCGACATCAGCTTCACGGCCGCCCCACCACATCCGAGCCGTGAAATAGACCTGAAAGTGATTGAATCCAATATTTGGATCATCATGGACTCGTGGAAAACTCAGCCAGATATCTTCACCCCGAGAAACGCCCTTGGTTGCATTGATGCTGTCACCAATTGTCTTCGCAACAAAAGCCGGCAGATAGCTTCGACGCGCGGTGAACGGATAATTCTCGAACACCAAGATCGGCCGATCAGTGATTTCCAGCCAATCGGAGCGCAATGCTTGAATCGGAACACGTTGTTCGGGCAGACTATTTCGTGGCCTTCGCCCTCCGACAATGACCACTTCAACATTCGGCTCAAGCTGCTTCCGATTGGAAGGAGGATTCGTATTCGCGCCGTAAGCACAGCACACAATTTTCTTCTTTGGGTGTGTTTTGGCGACTTCTCTTGCGACACGGTTCACAAAGCTCCAGACGTGATTCGACAGTTTTCCCCGAGCCCCCATCTCATCGACCTGCTCACCCGAGCAAAGCTCGCATTGACAGATCGAAATGTACGCATCGGGCGGCATGATAGAAACGGATTCGTAGTCATAGACGTCAAACTGTGCTCTTGCCCACCTAACAGTTGCGTCAAACAGTTCCGGATTGGAATAGCAGAGGTGATTCAGACGTTTGCCGATCTGGGTATCGCGCTGACCACCATAAAGGGCAAACCAATCGGGGTGCTGTTTCTTGAGGATGTCGGGATGCGTCATGGTATGCAATCCATGTGCAATCATCAGCCCATAGGGATGTCGAATCCCCAGCCGCATCGACCAACGCATGAGTTCCTCGTCCACCGTAGCGAATCGCACATTGAACTGCCGCACCTCAAAGTCGGGTCGCACCGTCCAATTTACTTTCGGCAGCGGCATGGACACCATTTGCGGGACGATCTCGCCAAGTTCACCTGGTAGGTACCAACGAACGCCGAGGCTCCGCAAATAACCACATACCGCGTTGAAGGAACCGCGTTCGTCAAACTGCCACAGGTACTCTCGCTCTTCCTTCGCCAGTGACACGGGCATCCGTTGCCGATATTTGTACAGCCCCCCATTCGGAACACCCAATGATAATCCACTGGACTTCTCCCACTCGGCCTGCAATTTTTCACCACGCCCAGAATTGTTCTTTGCCCACGGCTCGATTGGCGTAAAGTCGGTGTCGTCGCCAATCAACGCCAACCACCTCTCACCGGACACAATACGGTAGGCCCCATGCTCAAGTCCCTCTGCAGTGATTCCTAAGTTCTTCAGGTGTCGGCTTTCGCCAACGTAGATCTGCACCGGCGCATCGGAAGAAGGTTCATTCCTGATCGGTAGCTGTGCGCCAGAAATTTTCGCAACATACGTCTGCAACTCAGCGGCCGCCAACCGCGTCGACCGCGGCGCCGTCTCGCTAATAATGATTTCTGCGCAAGCATCGCCTTCATCAACGATCAATGCCCCTTTGGCATTCACCTGTACAGAGGAAAGGCAAAACACGCAGACCGCAGCAACAATGAAAATCTGTCTCAAAATCATGTCTCGTTCAATCTCTCGATTCGGCTCATTTCTAACACGCATTTCCGCAGCTTGACGTTCCAGAGAATGGATTTTCTGCTGAACGCAACACCAGCATCACTGCAACAAATACCTGTGTCAAACAAACAACTGTCATCGCAAGCTCCGCGAAGCTTACACATATTAGCACACACGACATGAACCTACACACGACGATCCAAGCATGACATGCAACGTCTCACATCGCACCCAACAGGCTGCCTGCGCCGCCTCGGAACTGCCATCAGTTTTATT
>Ga0315320_10001970_pt1 | contig 17065 bp, 37 predicted proteins | sample M140m21515metaG_FD_203458 | JGI IMG/M metagenome (GOLD analysis project Ga0315320, IMG submission 203458) | Ammonia-oxidizing marine archaeal communities from Monterey Bay, California, United States - M1 40m 21515 | ecosystem: Environmental > Aquatic > Marine > Coastal | place: USA: California... | reverse complement strand
TCGTCGTCGCAACAATTACATGGTCTTCCCATTTTCTTTTTTTATTTCCTTTTCAATGTCAATCATAACCAGCATTATGATGCAAATATATTGATTTAGCTCATCCGGTCTTAATTCATGTCCAATAGATGCTAATTTATTTCTGTAATCTTTTCTTTGTCCAATATCTAATTTAGTAATATCTTTAAAAAAGTGCCAGTCTTCCGTTTCTGACTTAATAGAATCCATTATTATTTCATAGAAATTAGAATACACCCTAGTTATTTCTTGTGGTGGCAAAGGCCAGTCAAAGATTGAGGTTATTTTACGAACGGTTGATTTCTCTGTCTCGGTTGGTTTTTCCATGATATTAAGATGTTAAAGTTATAAATCTCCGTATTACTATACGCAATTACTTAGGTAAATAAGGCCAAATCTTTGCCAGTTCGTCTGTAACCCCGTCGATCTCTACCAGCCAACGTCCGTACTTTCCGGTTTTTGTTGTTCTTATTTTTACCCAGTGTTCTGGGTGTCCTATAGATTCATTACGAATGTTAGCAACAGAACTCAACAGTCTAGCACATGTCTTTGTTGCTTTCTTCCAATCCTCATGTCCTCGTTCTGGGGTGTCAACACCAATCAATCTAGTTCTGATCTTTATATTGATATTAAACCCAAGATCAACAATAAAATCTACGGTATCGCCATCAACTACGCGATCAACTTTAGCATTGTATTCATACATCTATTATTGCTTTTCCTTATTAACATTATTTACAACCATCTTCATAAAGTCCACTTTTGATTTGATTCTCTTTATTGCTAAAATATTTGATGTAAATGAGAGAATATTCAAGATTTTGTATGGCAGTATCTATATCCCCACTAGCCTTTACTAATTCTTTAACTTGATTTTCAAGTTCCCATCGTTTTTCAAAAGCCTTTAGTGTTTCCTTGAATGGTTCGCCAGCAATATCTGTAACAATCCGTAGCATCTCTGCTGCCACTTCTCTAATTTCAAGTTGTGCTGATGGACTATTTCTTAGTTTTACAAAGTTAGCAAAGCTACGCATATTAAACGAAACGTCTGCCTGAATCTGGCTGTTGTAAGTCTTGAAGAATCGTGCTGACTCTTTTGCTCGCTTGCGTCCCAATACTGGTTCAATTTCTTCGATACACTGGTGGTAAAACAGGTTGCCAAGAGCAGTGTACCATTCTAGTATATCTGCCCAAGTATCAAGATAGCCGTCTTGACCCCAATGACCCCAATCACTTAGACAGCCAAGTGCAGGTGAGTTAGAATTTGGGTCAATATCAATATTTTTCCAGTCCTCTGGAATGTAATACTTATCTTCTTTTAATTCTTTGTATCTAGCTGACTCAGCATTAAGACTACTAATGCGATGTTTAAGCAAATGAATATGTGATGCGATCTCCGTATCAACTAGAAAGTGAATAGTACCTTTCTCAAATGGAGTTTCATGCCCCTCGCTCCATAACATATTGATAAGTTTTCCGATACGCTTCTTTTTATCTTCTGTTAATTCTCTGCTAGTCGAAGTCCAAGCCGAACATGCTATCGTTTGATCGTCACCGTAAAATCCAATTAGCTCTACTTTGTTGTCCATTCTCTCTCCACGAAGTATTTGTTAAAGTCTTTTGATTTTAAGACGACCGCTGACTTGCCACCCATATAGTTTATCGGTCTAAACAGGTCATTTTCTTTAGCATAATTGTAAAGTTCGTGGACACCACAGCCTCGCATGATGCCCCATCGAATGTCCGACTCGTTCTGTTCGATCAGTTCGATGTGACGGTCAAGGTCGTAGTCCTTTGGTTTTCTTAGCTTTGCGTTGCCCGTATTGTAGATGAACAGAATGTTTGCACCTTCACGAATGTAGGCTTTTAGATCGTTCTCTTTCAGGGTAAACTTGCCAGCAGTAGGAACCCATTTAAGTTCTAACGGTACATTATTAACTTTGTAATCAGCACCAGCAGTATTGCCTTTGGCGATAAACTCACCATCGTTACCACAACCATTATCTTCCCATGTAAGATTAGGGTCGATGGTCTTTACAATATCTAGCCACCTCTCAAAGAAATACTTTTCCAGCATTGTGCCGAACATAATGTCTTTCTTGAAAGTGCTGACACTACGATTATCAAATCTATTACTCACCTAAACCATCCTTTTATCTTGTGTTCTCATAAACTCACTGTCTGTCATTCCACTATCTTTCATTCCGACACCTCTATTATAGTCTAATAAACCCTATTTGTCAACCTGTTTGTGTCCAGATTGTTGAAACTTATATTTCAAGGTTCTAAAAATGAAGTTAGCCTGTCTACAAAATCCTGCCACTCTTGGGTGGTTTCTGGAATTTTTTGGTTTGGTATTTTCGCAAGCCCCCTTCTGAGGTCTTTGTGGAAAAATTCTCTGTCAGCTACCTCTGGATCATACTGCGAATGAGTTTCGATAAATATCTTAGACCTAATAATTCTTCTGTGTCCCTTGTCAAAGAATTTTACTTCCCAGTATCTAGTTTTGAAATTTTTAAATGGATAATATTTTCCACCGGTAAAATCTCCTATGTAATTTGTACCATTCAAAAAGTCCCGTCTTTCTTCCCAGTCTCTAATCGTGTCTGCATAATCTCTGATCGCTTTATTCCACTTCTTTTCGCCTTGTTCTGTTTTCTTATATGCGTCTTTCATCATAATCCAATGTTCGACATGAAATACATGCTTTCTGCCGTACCAGTCCCAGCAGATTAGCTGACTCCATTTTTCTGCACCGTATTTATTGTGATAGTGATTGACTTCGATTCTGTCGAACGTGTCAACTATAGTTGGATCGTTGTCAATCCTAAAAAACAACAAGATAAGAATTACTTTAATCATTTGTCAACCTCATAAACTGAACAAAGTTTTATCTCTGTTGGTAGTTCTCCTAATGTTTGCCACACGGATACACCATTCTCATGCAAAAACGTTATTGTAGTCTGCTTGGGAAACGGTATGTAATAACCAAGAGCATTTGACGTTTCTTCTCTGGGGATCGCTGCCTCAGTTGTCACACCAAGCGTCTTGACAATATCTCCAATTTTTTTGTACACTTCTTTGAAGTCGTCACTCATTTGTCACCTCTATCCATAACAAAAGCATAAAATTTATCCCCTTCAAAAGAAGTGTAAATAATAGGATCGCCATATTGTTTTAACTTATTATAAGCATCTTTTGTACTGTTTAAATTATTTTTGTTTTCAAAACCTACCCAGTTGTCGCCAGAAACATCATATTGATTTATCTCTCCACTTTCATAAGAGGAAACCCTTACCTTGTCGTTTGGTGAGGTGCATAGACGTTTTGTTGAACCAAAGAAAAGACAATTCCAGTCATTAGCAGTAAATACTGGACGATCTCCTTTATCTAAGATCCCCGTTACAATATTATCACTCATTTGTCACCTATATTAACGAATCTTTGAGTATGTTTAAGATATTATGTAGTGCCTCATTCTGGAACAGGTTGTTGTTTGCCGCTGCTCTGATGCCACGATCCACTTCTTGCTGGTCTTGGTTTACCTGCTCGAATGTATGAGGAACATCATCATCTTCGATTGGCTCATCGCTATTTAGTAGACCGCTGATTGGTATATTTCTCGGAACAGTTTTTACTTCATTGCCCTCTAGCACATTGAGAATTTGAATCAGAAGTTCTGAGTTTTGTTTTTCAACAGCAGAGTTTACTCCAAGACTATGAATATGTTTAGTATTCCAATCAATAACTTTTGACAACTCTTTTTCTTCCCGCCGTTCTGCTGATCTGCCCGTAATAAAACCTGCGGTCAAAGAACCAAGGAAAACAAAAATAATTCCAATATAAAACTGGCTATCTCTCATTTGCCAACTCCTTCATATTTTACAATTTTGTCGCAAATTTCAAAACTGGGATTGCTGGGACCATACGGAGGTTTATTCTTCTTGCAGTATGTATATCTTGTCCTACCATCAACAGTTGTGATCTCGTATAGGTAATAACCTTCTAATTTTTTTTCTGACTTGTCACTCATTTGTCAACTCCTAATTTTTGTTTCTTTTTTTCTAACTGAGAGTTAAACTTATCAAGCACCTCTGTAGAAGTTACCTTCTTAACAATCTTGTGGATCAATTCGATCTCTGACTCTAAATCTGATATTTTATTAGAGTAATCGAAAATCCTTTTAGCTTGTCTTGACTGGCAATCCATTAGAAACTTGATAACTTTGTCTGGTTCATTTTTACATCTTTCTTCAAAATCACTCATCTGTCAACTCCTCTTCATTACAATATTCGTCGTAACTTTCTAAACACTTAGGACAGTCCAGCCAGTCATGACCATAGTTACCATAATTATTACAAGCCCATTCTGGCTTGCGAACATTGACTCCACTAGAAATTAAGTCTACCTTACCCTTTCTCATTTATCAACTCCTTCAAAAGAATCTCAGAAGATATTTTCAAGTCCATTTCTAAGCAAATTCTTCGACGAACATTCTTGCTTACTTTCTTTCCTGATTCTTTTTCCTTTTGTTTCCACTTGTATGCCATCCACTTAAATGCTTCTGTTCTTGCTTTTCTTTGCCGTGGAGTTAGATAGTTTAATATGTTGTCACTCATTTCTCAACTCCTTCCGGCGATGCCGGTTTCATGGTAATTTTCCATTCTTTAGCATCCAATATTTTTAGGTAGGGATAATATCTTTGATTATTGTAGTATGCCGGATAGCCACTGTCAAGTAAAACAGGAATCAACTCATCGCCTTTATCATAATTTTGGAATTGCCCATCCCGAACCAGTTGTTTAAATGTCTTTCCTGTTTCTTTGTGGATCAATTTCCAGCGATTCCATTTACTCATTTGTCAACTCTCACGTTCTTGATGTCCTCAATAACTTTTTTGTAAACTTCTGGATCAATATGCTCAGTCCAACCCGTCCAAGGGTCTTCTAAATAATCAAAGACTTTAGGATGTACGTTGCAGGTCATACCTCCGATTGGAGAGCCTATGTAATATCTTTTATTACCATCTTCATCTAAGTGGTAGTAAGCACCATCTTCCACTGGCAGACTGTTAATCCATTCTTCTAATTCTTTTTCTGATTTACCTGATTTATCGGTCATTTGTCAACTCCCTGTATACAATTTCTGGACATTTTGGATTAAGGCAACCGTCTTTTTCTGTCCATTTTGAAAAACACTTGGTGCAAATACCAATATCTAATCTTATCATTTTGTTTGGAATTTTTTTACCATTAGGATTTGGATTTGGAAATGATATTGAATTATCGTCACTCATTCGTCAACTCTTTCAAAACCCACCACATACGACCATCACCGTTCTCATAAGACCCGTTGTTTTTGTTATCATCTTCTTCAAATACTAATCCGTAATCTTGTAAAAGATAATTAACGCTATCAACAACACCATCAAGCTGATCGTCATAATTTATTACTAAGTATTCTACATTATCATCAGTCATTTATCAACTCCTTCAAAGATATTCAAGTCCTCAAAGATATTTCCGATTACTTCTAGTGTACCGTCTATATGCGTGTAATCATCTTTGTTTTTTCTTAAATAAAACCCGCTGTAAGCCTTGCCTGTGTCTGAATGTAGCACTCTGCCATACTCAACAAAACCAATGTATCCATCTGCTCTATGAACATAGTCGCCTTCATAAATATCAACACCATTCTTGTCTTTAAGTCCAGTGTATTGCATTTTCTTAAACTGTCTACGAACACCATAAGAATCTTCAATTAAACTTATTTCAAGGCTACCATCTTCTTTCTGCTCAAACCACAATCCTCTCAAGTCTGCTAACTCTTTAGGCGAATACATTTTCTTTTCTTTTTGATCCCATCCTCGAAACTTAATCTCTCTCATTTGCCTTTTCTCGTTCTTTTAGTATTTTAACACATCTAGGACAAATGCCATCGCCCCAACGATTATTAACTCCAATTCCCCATCCATCTGCTAGTTTACAGGTATTAAATGGGTCAACAAAAACAACATCAAGACAATACACACAAGTAATCTGATGAGTAAATTTTTGATTACTCATTTGTCAACTCCTCAACGATCAATCTTGTCCAACTGTTTTGTATATCATTAGTTAGTCGTTCTCTATGTTCGTTTGGTGTAAGATTTGTTCTATGGGCAACACCATCGCCCCAACCATCCATATAAATATCATCCATCATCATCAATATAACTTTAGTTTGTGCCTTGGTCAAACCCCAAGATTTAATAGTAAAAGCAAATTGATTTGCGTCCCATAACGGGTTACTCATTTGTCAACTCCTTCAAAGATATTTCCTATTACTTCGCAGTCATTAAAGTCAGAACCGTTTAATAGTCCACTGTGACCATCTTCATATTTTCTTTCAAAGAACTGTGTTTCATGTGCGACTATTGTAAACAATTCTACTACTTCCTCAAATGGATCAGAACCATCTTCCATCCAATAATCTCCAAGACAATATTCTGAATTTGCTCTAGGTCTTTTGCGATAAGATCGCAAGGTATCGCCTTCATAAATCTCCATCCCATTCTTATCTTTGAGTCCAGTGTATTGTTGGACAGTCCATTCTGCTTGAGTTTCTAAATAACGACTACCAAGAGGTGTGGTGGTTTCAATCATAGGAAAACCGTTTGCTTGATGAACAACAAAAGACTCTCTAAACTTTTCGCCATCCCACGCTCTAAACTTAATCTCTCTCATTTATCAACTCCTAAAAAGTCAAGAGGAAATTCAACACTCTTTAGTTCTGGTCTTTCAAACACAAGACTCATATCAATATATTTTCCATAGAAAATCATTTGTCAACTCCTAATATCCCATGTTTAATTCTTGTGCTTGGTCTGTTAGTTCTTGCAACGCTGCGTATCTAGCACAGGCACGAATCGCTGCGTCCTTGGATTTAAGTTCTACGTCCCAGTCGTATGCTTCACTGGCGGGGCAGTCTGTGGGCATATCTGCATGTTTGCGTGGATTCTTATGATCTGGCATGGACTCGCTGTAGTGATACAGTGGCTTAAACTTACCCCATGTAAATGCACAGGTTTCCATAGGTAGAAACTTTCCTGATGGATTACACTTGTGGTGAAGATTGTCAAACGTAATAGGCAAATCAAAATAATACAGAAGATTACCTACAGTCCAACAGCCCTTATCTTCATTCTCTACAACAAGACGACTTGTAACTGACTCGTTGCATCTGGCAAGGTTGGACATAAAGCGATCAGCAATATCGGCAAGGTCGCCCTTGGTATTGTTGACATGAATGTTGATCGGATTGTAATAGCTACGCTCGCACCCTAGCATATCCATGACCCAACCGTGATCGTTGAGTTCTCGGATGGTCTTGTCTACTGCTGACTGGTTTTCTGATGCAAGGACATTGAACTGGTCTGGATGGGTAGATAGACGCACATTCCAAGTCTCATTGTAGTATACGATGTCACGAAACTCCTCCATGATCTGATCGTACTGTGGAACGTCTGTGACGTTGTAATTAAAATCTGGGTGCGTAAGACATGGAAACAGAGAAGAAGATACACGGTAGCCCCAACCGTTGTCATGGCAATGCTCGATGCACAAGCGAGTAACCTCTACGTTGTTAAGCCAACGCTGACCTAGCTGATCTAGTGCGTACTCTGCACCATGCTCGTCACGCAGTTGGTTAAACCGCTTCCAAGTCATGGTCTGAAACTTGTAGCCCTGTTCTTTGAGTTCGTTGCTGATGCAGCATAAGTTGTACATGGTTGCTCCGTAAATTAAATAAACCCGATGACACACTATCATTATACAGTATGTATCGGGCCTTGTCAAGTGGTTTGTTTAATTAAATTTATTTTTCAGCACTCCCACCAAGAATCGAACTTGGAGCAAATCTTTAGAAGAGATTTATGTTATCCGTTACACCATAGGAGCGTAAAGGGCTGAAAACAGTACAAACGCAAACTCTACGCAACCGACTAAATGAAGCGTTTTCTAATTCCCCATTTCCACAGATACAGCGACAAATAGCCTTAGCCTAGCCGTTTGCCGTTATTAACACCGTAAAAACAGTTCAATTACTCCTGTTCACAACCCTAAGTAGTGCAGGTAGGAGTTGAACCTACGGAAGCGAGTATATAAGACTCGCGTGGATAACCGATCCTCTGCACCATGTTGTCCCTATTGTAACATTGGGACTTCGTTTGTAAACTTTAGCAACATCGTCGAACGCGATTCAGCAACCTTTGTAGGGGCCGCATCGCACGAACTCGACAGACCGCCGATTTCACTGGCCTGACTGCGACCAGCGATCTTACTGGTTGAGCCGAGACAACACTAGAAACAACCGTTCGTACTGGCGTACAACCACTGACACATTCACCAGCATTTGAAGCACCAACCATCAAAGCAAAAGCCAAAACAACAGCAGAAACAAATCTCATTCTAAATCCTTTTTAAAGTAAACTCACTGACAATACTACATTATATTGTCAAATATCCAAAATAACACAACATTATTCGTAATCTCGCACACAAACTCCGACAGGGAATCTTGGCACAGGATTTTCACTGGTTGTCCACTCGAAAAATTTTACTGTCAACATTTTACCAGTAAGTTTTCCTGCTTGAAAGTCAATCCAGTATTGCTCACGTTGAGCCTCTGTACCCATTGGCTTTACACCAAACTCTGTACCGTCCTCTGTCTTGCACAGGAACGTACACTGGTTCTCCATCTTACCTTTGTTTTGGTACGCACCAACGATCTCAAACTCTTGATCCTTAAAAGATTTGTACTTCTGTAGGTCAGGAGATCGACGATTGGGTTGGTATCCACCCTTGGCGTTACGGATCATACTGCCCTCGTAACCATCTTCTAGCCAAGATGCGTTTTGCTCCACAACCTCGTCTAAATCTTCGACACCAAAAGTTGGCACGATCTGGATAGCGTCAATATCTTCCAACCACTGATCCATGTGTTGCAACTCTGCGATACGATCCTCAAAGTCTCTACCCTCTGCTACATAATCATAGCAGTGGAATTGCACTAGGTGAGTGTTCTCGCTTGGCTTGTCACGCTTGATTGCTGACACTAGACCTTGAAAGTCATCCTTGAACTCATGGTTGTATAACTCTCCATCAAGAATAAATGATCCAACCGACTTGCCCATAACAGACACCAACTCTCTGACCGCATCAGCAATGTGACCCAGAGATGTAAACTCTTTACCAGTACGACTTACTAACTTGACGTTCTCACCGTCTGCATGGATGAAGCAACGAATACCGTCCAGCTTGGGCTGAACAAACGCAGGGTATTTGATCTTGTGACCATGCTTGTCGTGCGACTGTGCCAGCATGGGCATCAGGGGCTTGTCCTCTGGAATAGTCTCGCTGTAACCGCTACGGTCACGCTTCTGCTTCCACTTAGCCTCTGCCTCCTTCTCTGCCTGTTGCTCGTCGGTCGTGGCGTTTGCCCGTCCAATGTTCTTGCCCTCGACATAGGTGCGACTATGCTGTAGCTTGCCGCCATGCAAACCATGCTCCTGCTCGTAAAACCATCCACGCTCGTCGCAACCATGATACACGTTCAATACGCGAATCTTACCCTTGCTGTCCATCTTGTAAAGTGGTGCTGATGCAAATACTGTACTCATAATAATTTTCCTGTGGTTAGTGTTTTGTATGCCCTATTATAACATAATATCGGCTTGTTGTCAAGTGGTTGTTGAATCTTTTTTATTCATTATAATACGTCGCCACTTTTGTAATTTGACACATCAGAACCACGCATAAGATATTGATTGAGCAGGTTACAGAAGGTAATTTGAAGTACATTACCATTACTTATTAGTTTTCCAAATTTACCATCCTCAACAACAGAACCGTTGCTATACTGAATATCACTTAAAAATTTACCAGAATTTCTAATCCATTTGGTATTATGAACATGACCAAACAGATGAGCGAAAGGCATAACATCTTCTATTCTTTTAGCCAAGGAATTATCTCCAACAGATTCTAATTCATTTTTTCTATTTAAGGTAGTATCTAGTATTCCTTTAGGTGGTCCATGAGTTACAACAATATCCGCATCGTATGGAATAGTATCCCAAACCCTACTTATTTTATTTCTATTCATTTGAAAAGACCAGTCAGTTCCGTAGGTTGGAGTGTATGGACTTCCCCATATTTTAATTCCATTGATAATGGTACTGCTATTTTCGAGATAGGTAATGCCCATTTCTTCTATATCTTTAGACCAGTACCTAAATCTTTCTATTGCAACATCGTGATTACCAGCTACAAAAATTTTATGCTTAATGGGTAAATTCTTAAACCAATCAAAAAAGTCTAGCAACTCTTTATTGCTTTGAATTGAATCTCTACTGTTAGAAGCATCTCCTGAATGAATTACAACATCTACCAAATGAGGGGGTTCTAATAGTCTGTGAAAAGTATGAGTATCGCTTATGTGCCAAATATTCATTTTTAACTCCAAATTGCTTGACAGAAAATATAAATCCATCCAAATACCCAGCATACCGCTAGTCCATCCAGTATAATGTCTCTGTCGTCCATGTCAACCCTCATATTCAAAGATTCTCGCCACACACTTACAGTTTGCTCCACAAATCTTGCAGGGGAAAGCCTTGTTATGATCTTTGTTCCAATATCCTCTAACGTCCTCTACTGGCTTGAAACCGTTATTCATTAGCATCTTTTGTGCCGGAACAACACCATCTACAAACCAAGCGTATGATCTAATGGTCTTAACATTTTGCTCTTGTAACCAATTTAGCCTGTGTTTGACCATAGCATCACCAATCCCGCCCCTCCTGTTGGAATGAGCTACAACAGAGGTTGCGAGGATTCCTAGCAATCCCTCTTGCTTAATTTTTGCAGAACAATAACCGACAACATAGGGAGGCAGTCCGCCCCAAGCATCTTCTTGCAATGCTACCCATTGATGAATGTTGCTGTCCCAAGTTTGCTTGAAGAACATACCTTCGCCAAACGTATCGTCTACTAATTCTTCTGCTTGAACAAAAAGATGCAGTGGAAGTTTGTTGAATATCCGATTTTGATTTGCCGGTATTTTAATTATATTAACTGGAATTTTATTCATCGTCTACAATTCCTAACCAAAGTACAATAACAACTAACGCCAAAGATAATCCAAACGTAGTAAAAAATGTAAAAAAACTCATTGCTTAGTCCTTATTCCTACTTTTAACAAGAACCATAGTGTCCCAAGTTATGTCGCCGTTTCTAACCCATTCCCCAACTGGCAAAGCGTCACCTTCAACGGTCTTGCCAGCAGCACCATCTAGTCTTTCCATGCACCTTTGAACATCAAAAGCGTCTTTGAAATAATCTTTTCTTGGCGTGTAATACTTTGAAACAATAAAGTAGTGATACAAATAAATGTTAATCACTGACACTATAAAGCAAGTAATAATCATTTTCATTATTTTTCCAAGAAAAAAGAGGGGCAGAGCGAATCATGCCCCGTTCACCAACCACAGTGATTACAGGCCGAAACAATCTCTCATGTAGTCCACGTCGTCATCGTACTCGTCAAAATCCTCGTCCTCTGAGTAGACTGGTTCTTCCAGTTGCTCACGGGCGATTGCGATTACCTCATACTCGCTGACTCGCAACTTCTGATACCGGCTGTCGCTTGGTACACTGACAATATCTTTTGGGTTGAACTTGACAAGCAGCACAACTCCACCGCTGCCTGCCCAACCACAAGCGTACTCGTAAGTGCCGACATGCAGACCAGACGAACATCCTTGTGTGTGGTCATCGCAGACCTGCCTACGCTTCATGCTGCACTTGTCGCCCACGTTGTTGCGGAACGACTTGCCAGTGTAAATATCAACATGATCTCCGCTGGTCAAAGGACGACCGTTCTTGTCGTTGCGATCTTCGCCACGGTAGATTCCTACACCCTTGTAGCCAACCATCATACCGTCCTCGGTAATTGGCAGACCCTTGTGGCTTGACCACTTGTAAGACTCCTGAACAGCACGTTCACTGACGTTATCATAAAGATTTGTCAAGTAGTTAAGCATAAACTGGTGAGGAAAACCTCCACGGATGCACTCGATGATGCGTTTGGTAGGTTCTACAGCAACCTGCTCGTCCTCGAAATACAGATGACCGTCATCTTTCTTGAAAGCAAAATTGCCCTCTGACCAGTCCTCGATAGAGTCACCCTGATTAAGCAAGTTGATGAACTCTAATGCGTCCTCTGCATGAACACACTCTACAAGACCAGCATAATTGTGGTGAGATGGGTCAAACAGATGGGGCTGACCGTCAAGAATAACAGTGTAGCGGTTGTCGTTAGATTTGATGTGCGTAAGTGCCATAGTAAATTCCTAAGTAGGTGGTTAGTGGTTTGACTTTTCTATTATAGTGTATGTATCGTCAAATGTCAATGGGTTCAATAACAATCTTTCAGATTTTCTATTTCTTTTTCTAGGTCGCTGTAGTATTTGTCCATATTTGCGTCCTTGAAACCACTGTCATCGAGATTATTGTGCCAGTCTCTATAGTCAAGCACGTTTACAACGTAGGTTTCATCTGGGCAGTAGATACCCGAAATCAAACCGCTTTCATCTAACTCTACAATAACTTCTTTTTTTAGCATTATAAACCCTTTTTCTTTGGAACGTGCCTGCCAGTAGTTTTGTCGGTAATAGTTTTATCTTCCTTATTAAAATGTAGAAAGAAACTACGCTCACCTATTCTGTTTGTCCAGCAAAATTCGCCCTCTCCTTCTATTTCGTACTTCTCGAAAAGGTCTAATCTATGACGCTCTACATCACCCTCTGTCCAAAGGTAGGCATCACGGACAAGTGTTATGTTTTTAGCATCTTTTAATAGTAGTTTGTTTTCCACAAAGTCCAACAATATATCGTTTGGAATAGTGTGGTTGTCTTTTCTTAATGGTACTACTGTGGGTAAACTCATGTTTTAACATCCTGTGGTTGGTAAAAGTAAAAGGGCTTATCCGACTTTATCGGGTTACGGTTTTGGCAGCACCCTGATCGCTGCTCGCCCTTTCATTATATCATAAATATCGTCAAAGTCAACAGCTATTCTTTAACAATTCCAGAAATATATTCTGCGACAATCGTTCTATTCTGCCTGATCTCCCAATCGGTAAGAATTGTCAACATCTTGTAACGATCATTCCATTCGTCCATCATCTCTTGCAACTTGCCGTCCTTGGTCATCTCAACAGCAATGCCAAGACTTTTGCAAACATTAGCAACCTCATCGTTCTTGCATGAATCTGCAAGTTCGACGATCTCACGAACATCGTCATTGTCAATGTATTTGTTGACTGTCTTGATTGTATTAAGATCGCTGTCATCGTACTCGAAGAAAGTTTTAGGTGCTTTCTTTGCGTACTCTCGCTTGAGGTAATCGTCCAGATGGATAAAGTTACCCTTACGAAATGCTGCGGTCTTGAGGAACGCAGTTTTGAGTCCAACTAACTTGATCTCGCCAATATGCCCATCAGCAGTAGACAAACAACTTTTGATCGAAGTATTGCAATTAGTCCATTGACATCCTCCAACGGGTTGATTCCGACTAACTTCGACGTACACAACCTCGGAACCGTCAAGTTCAAGATCATGCTCTTTCCAAAAATCAGTGTTGTTCCAACCTCTAGTTTCCTTCTTAAAAATAAGTGTCTTACACTTGCTGTAAGTGCCACCAGAAGATGTACGGGCAACTTTTGGCAGGTCGTTCAAGTCCTCTAGTTTATCGGTAGGAATACCGCACTCTTTTGCCTGTGCCAAGTCCTTGAAGATAAACATAGTGTAACCACTTGGGCAATCTTTTAGGAATGACTTTATACGAGTCTGCATACGAGGTTTGTCAAGGTAATAGTTAACGTCAACATTAGCAGTAATCTGCTTAGTGTTATATTTCTCGCTGCCACGATATTTAGCCTGCCAGTATGTCACCGATTCTTCTGGTTCGGGTAGGACGTATTCCTTCAAGGTATCCCTACCAATGTATCGACCAAGCTGACCCTTGGTGAGAGTCTCTGCAATAACAGCTTTCTCCCAAATATTGTCTGCCTCGTTGATCTGCTCTTCTGCAATCTCGGCAAGACTATCTTTTACTGATGTAAACTTAGCTTTGATTGCCGCCTTGTTCTTGTCGGTAACTGCAAGGTTTTCGCGGGCAGTATCGAACTCTAACTCTCCAAGGTTAAATTTTAAGTAACCATCGACACTGAACTCGTCCATCGCTGAGGGAATCCTGTACGCAATATTGCCCATAAGAGCGTACATACTACCCCAAGATGGAGTCAAACCAAATTCGTCACTCTTGAAAATATACTTATCCCGCATCGCCTCACAAGAACGATTCACCTCTTCTGAGTTAATGTTGGGCATAGTGCCTTCCCAGAACAAGAAAACCTGCTTTGCTTCCTCGATAAACTCGCTAACCTTATCGTTTACGGTCAGTCTAACCTCAAGACCATTAGGTTGGGTAGTAGGTGCTGACCCTAGAGGAATAACTTTTGGTTGACGTTTCTCGTCACGCATACATTGGTAGCTACGAACGATACCATTGAGATAACTTTTGACGGTAAAACTATCGCACATGCTGTAGGGCGACAAGCTACCGATACCAAAGCATCCAATGACCTCGTTGCTGTCACGCTTGGTGCTGACCCCGATAGCACCGTACACATCGGCAATATCAGCATCCTCAAGACCAGTACCGTAATCACGCAGGCTGAACCAAGGCTCAAGCACCGTAGGCAAGTGTACGTCAAATGGAACGCCCTCTGTGCCTGCCATAACGTGCGAATCGTGAGCGTTACACGCTAACTCGCGGATAACAGCACGTTCCTTGTTGCTGTAAACTTTATCTGCGAACATATCTAAGATGAACGCTACGTCACCAATGGCAACATCACGCTGCTCGAAATCGCTAGAAAGGGTAACGTCTTGTGGTGCGGTTGCAAGTTTCATAATAATCTCCGAAGTGGTTGGTTGGTTGATGTCCCCATTATAACATACACATCGTCATTGTCAACGGGGAACTTGAGTTTTTTCTGAAAAGTCCTGACCTGCTGATTTAGCTTCCCTAATCATCTCGATCCAACAATCTTTGCAAAAGCGATTAAAAGTTGAATCTTCGCTGTGGCACATTTGACACTCATTCATCGTCATTCTCCTGTGGTTGGTTGGTTGTATGGCTCTATTATACCATACATATCGGCAATGTCAAGAGGGTAGTTAAGTTATTTTCTTCGTACTCATGGAACTTAATATCGACTTAGAAAAATCTTCAATTCCGTCATCAACTCTCTTGCTTCCGACAGGCTGTAAACATTATTTCCTATCTGAACTTCTGCTGTTTCGTCAACTAGGTCAACGTGAACATGCTTCCCTTGGTAAATTTCTTCAATAAATCCTTTGTTGTAAAGGTCTTTCCATTCTCCTAAGTCGTCACTCATTTGTCAACTCCTAATAATGATCTGCAAACATTTTGTACGCTTGGTTCTTTTTGATTTTACTTTAACTTGCATTGGGCTTGTCCTACTTTCTCTCTTGCTCAAGTAAGTAAAGTTCGTTTTTTAATTGGTTAATTCGACTTGTAAGTTTACTTTTGCGAGTGTGGTAATCGCCATCATGCTTGTGAATTGATCGCACCTGAACGTCAGGATATTTTTCAGACCTCCACGATCCAGAAGACGGGCTTCTGCCCATGATGCCAGCTTGAGTGTCTGCAAAGTTCCACGCTGCGTCCTCGTCAGTGAAGAATCCACTGTCGGGAATGTGCCTCATTGGTCCACGACCTTCGTTCTTATCTGAGTTTTCGTAAACGAGATAAATTGTTTCAATTTTCATTTGTCAACTCCAAATATGTTTCAATATCTTTTACCACATCCTTGTACAAATGACCATCCATATGAACAGCATTGGAAGATGATACACAATCTTTATGCTCTAGCAATTCTCTCAAGATGTATTCTATCTTTTCTTGTGCTGCTTTTTTTCTCATCGCCTCGCTCTTTCCTTTCCTAAATACAGACTCTTCCATTATGGTAAAAGACTGACTTACATTAGCTCGTCCAAGAATAAACCAAGTTTTTCCTCCGCCCTCGAAAGTATCGCCCTCGACCAGAGTATCTCGCAGACTGCCAAGATTCCAAATGTCACGATGCCAGTCGTAGTAATAAGTTTCTCCGTCAAATAAATCACACTGCAATCCATCCATCGTTATTCTCCTGTAGTTGATAATTCTTATTCATAAAAGCCCCAACGACTCCATTCCCTCAACGTCTGCTGAACCATTGATTTGTAAAACCTTATTCCAAAGAAATAATACTTTGTCACAAGATACTTTCCACGTCCATATTTTGGATAGTTTTTGCTGACAAAGCCTATTTCTATCATTTGTTCAGTTTTTGTAATCATCAGTATGCCTGTCTCTTTCAATTCCTTCTAGCTGCCAAGAAAGAGTGTCTAGCAGGTCATCCATGTTGAAACACTCTAGTTCATCAGTAATCCCAACGGTTTCGTTGCTGGTGTGATGTTGATACTCGCTAAGAGTTAGGAACAGCAAATACTTTAACTCGTCTTTGCTAACGTCTTTTCCTGTAATAATTTTGTACGCAATATTCATAGTATCTCCTGTGGTTGATATGGCTCTATTATACCATAGGTATCGTCATTGTCAAGAGGGTAGTTCACCATTTTCTGCAAAATATTCCAAAATTCGAGCATCAATAACTCCTATCCTCTCGGTATCGAGGATCAGCAATTCTTGCTGTTCCCTCATCATCGTCTAATTCCTCAAGAGTATAATCTTGTGCATCTTCAACGGCAGCATCAATGTCGTACTGATAGTCCTGAAACAGTGCCATTTGTGCATAGTCTACTAGGCACTCCATATCCCAACTATCTATTACCAGTTTAGCAAGGTTTTCTAGTCTGTCAACACTTAAATCTGTGTCTTTAATCATTTTTTTTGTATCACTCATCTTCAAGTTCTCC
>Ga0315320_10001968_pt1 | contig 17067 bp, 14 predicted proteins | sample M140m21515metaG_FD_203458 | JGI IMG/M metagenome (GOLD analysis project Ga0315320, IMG submission 203458) | Ammonia-oxidizing marine archaeal communities from Monterey Bay, California, United States - M1 40m 21515 | ecosystem: Environmental > Aquatic > Marine > Coastal | place: USA: California... | reverse complement strand
AGCACGACCTTCTACTAAAGAGGTACTAGCTATGCGTTTGCTCGATCGCTCTGTGCGTCCGATGTTTGCTGATGGCTACATGAACGAAGTTCAAGTAATGTCATCCGTGCTTTCATACGACCAAGAAAACGAGCCAGAAATTTTGCATATGATTGGTGGCATGGCCGCTATCCATATCTCTAAGATTCCTTTCGAGGGTGCGATGTCTGCTGTGCGTTTAGGTTATGTCGATGGCAACGTCATCATTAACCCAACACACTCAGTGATTGCAATGGACAACAACTTGCTAGATCTGACTATGTCAGGTAATGCTGGTTCAGTGTGCATGGTTGAGGCGGGTGCAAAAGAATTGCCAGATTCGGAGGTCTCTACAGCTCTTGCTGCTGGCCACGAAGTTATTAAAGATCTTTGCTCCATGCTCGAAGAATTGCGCGAGAAAGTTGGCGTTGAAAAAATCGTTCCCGTCGTTGGAGAAAAAGATTCTTCACGTCACGACGCGATTATCGAAAAATACACTCAAGCTGAAATCGAGAAAGTACTTTCTACCGATGGTAAGTTCGAGCGTTACGATGCTGCTGACGAGTTCGTAGCTCAGGTTATGGCCGATATGGCTCCAGCCGGCGATGGCGACGAAGACGTTGCTGAGCAGGCAGCGGTTAAGAAAGCGGCTAAATCTGCGGTTAACACTGTCGAGCGCGATATGACTCTCAAGGGCCGTCGTGTAGATGGTCGCGATACGAAGACTATCCGTGCAATCGACATCGAGACTCGCTTGCTGCCACGTGTTCACGGTTCTGCCTTGTTCACGCGTGGCGAGACGCAAGCCATTGTTACATCAACTCTCGGCTCTACCGATGACGAGATGTTCCTGGATGGTCTGCAAGCAGAGCGTGCAAAGAGTAAATTCTTTTTGCACTACAACTTCCCTCCATTCTGTACTGGTGAAGCCAAAATGTTGCGTGGTACTTCACGCCGCGAGTTGGGTCACGGTTGTTTGGCAGAGCGCGCGCTTGAGCCAATGTTACCTGACTACAGCGACTTCCCTTACACCATTCGTATCGTTTCAGATATTACTGAGTCAAACGGTTCGTCTTCAATGGCTTCTGTTTGTGGTGGTACTTTATCTATGCTTGATGCGGGTGTGCCAATGAAGGCTCCTGTAGCTGGTATTGCGATGGGACTTATCATGGACGAAGAATCTGGCGAATACGCTATTTTGTCTGACATCCTAGGTTCAGAAGATCACCATGGCGACATGGACTTCAAAGTGACTGGTACTGAAAACGGTATTACAGCTTTGCAAATGGACATTAAGGTTAAAGGACTCGCTGCTAAAATTCTCGATGAGGCTATTGACCAAGCTAAAGTAGGTCGCTTGCACATCTTGGACAAGATGAACGAAGTTCTTGCTGCTCCTTGTGAAGAAGTTTCTCCTTATGCTCCTGTTAACAAGAGCATTAAGATTCCTGCAGACAAGATTGGTTTCTTGATTGGCCCTAAGGGCGCAAACATCAAAGACCTGCAAGAGACATTCGGTGTTAACGTTAGCGTCCTTGACGATGACGGCAACATTCAGGTTTCAGGTAACCCAGTTACAAATGTTGAAGCATGTATCGAAAAGATAGCAGCTCAAACTAGAGTAATCGTTGCCGGCGAGCGTTTCACTGGCAAAGTTACTGGCGTTAAAGACTTCGGTTGTTTCGTCGAGCTAGGTGGTGGTCAAGAAGGTATGTGTCACATCTCTGAGCTAGAAGAAGGCCGCGTCGAAGACGTTGCTGATGTCTGCAAAGAGGGTGATGAGATTACCGTGATCGTACTCAATGTCGACGAGCGCTCAGGCAAGGTTCGTCTCAGCCGTCGCGTTGCGATGCTCGAATCCGAAGAGGACGTCGCTGCAGCTCTAGAAGAGGCAGCCAAGCCACGCCCACGCGCTCCGCGTCGCGATAGTCGCGGTGGTGGTGGACGTGGCCGTCGCGACTAATTGAATAATGAGTCGAATTCAGTGGTGCAGAAATCAAATTCTGCACCACTTTTTCTTTATTTAATCCTATATCTAGTGCTAAATCCGCTAATAGGAGCACAAAATGAGGATTTTGCGAAAAAAAACACTAAAAAAGTAGCAACCAACCTATGTTCGGTGCCGTAAATACTTACAATAGAGGAAATAACATCATGAGAACCATCTTCGTAACACTCGCACTGCTCGCTTCACCAGTACTTCTGGTGGCTTCGGCCGACTTCTCGGCATTTGATGCTGTAGTGGCAGATGCTGAAGTCCGGTTAGATCGTTCGAAAGTGCGCTATGGTAATGCGTCTTCATTCGACCCCGCTGGCAGCGCAATGATTGCTACTGTGCGCTCAACGGATGTATATAACGCTACACCTGCGGGCAAAATCATCAAAAAAGAAGGAATTACGAAGGGTACTGCCCGTTACAACACGTTAATCCGCCAGGCTACAGCGTCTTACAAGGCAGCTTTGAAAAAGGTGGCGAATGCTTCTGGTTACGTTTTAATCGTGGAACAGGGCGGCATATCAGGTTACTCTAATGTCACCGATGCAACAGCTGCTATCATCTCTGCTATTTAATCGATTGAATAAATCGATGTCACTAGTCTATGGGCTAGTGGCTTTTTCTTTGAGTGCAGGCTGTGGCTTGCCAATGTTTGACGATGAGGATGTCGTCGATAGCGAAGAGCAAATTGAATTCTCAGACATACCGGTGGTCGAAGCGCCTATGTCATTTCAGGAAGAGTATCCTTATATGCGTATGACCGAGCATGAGGATAGTACATACTCTGTGTTAATCACCGTGCCGCTTAACTCTGGTGAAAATGTAATTGCACGTGTTGGCGATAGTTGCCCATACGTTAAAGGTGAGGGTGCAACCGCTTCTGTTGAGTTACATTCGAGGCAGGGTCTGGTCTATTCTGGGCCGAATACTGTAAAAGACGTTAGTGCCAAATTCACTGAAGTAAACGATATCTTGCGTGCGCGTGGCAACGAAGATGAATTACGCGGTATCTTTTCAGCGATTGATTATTGGTTCAATTCATCACCGCAAATAGAAATTCAAGCCGAGGTGTTTGAAACATCTACGGCTATAGATAACGAGCGTGGTTTCGTGCAGTCTGCTGCTGACCCGTTGTTCGCTGACAACCAGGCCCAAACTTTCCTTAAGACCATAGGTGTTAATTTTGGTACGTCATCTAACCCTTCGCTGTCTGGGGGTGGATTGGGTCTGGCGGGTGAGGTTAGCTTGTTTGATTCTTCATTTAATCTTGGAGGTATTGTCCAGGTGTTGCAGCAAGAGGGCTTTGTCGATATCCTGTCGCAGCCACGTATTGTTACTCGATCAGGAGTTACTGCCTCTGTTTCTTCTATTGAAGAGATCCCTTATCTTAATGTTACTACAGTCAGTCTTACCGGAACGAATGCTTATTCCATCGGCACTAAAGAGGCTGGCGTAACTTTGACAGTAACTCCGGTGCTCGTGGGTGCCGACACTATTCATATGGTCATTTCTGTGCAGGTAAGCCGACTTGGGCGCGACTTCTTTGTGGGTTCTGATGGGCAGAATAATCCAATTAGTATCCCTACGCTTAATAAGCGGACTGCCGATGCTAATATTTATGTTAGAAATGGTCAGTATGTGGTCATCGGTGGACTCAAGCTCAAGTCAGAGAAGCTTAACGAAAACAAAGTGCCATTCCTGGGGGATATCCCGATATTAGGCTGGTTGTTCTCTTCTAAAGAATCATCAGAGGAAGAGACAAGCGTGTCGTTTGTTATTAGGCCGGTTCTTAAAAGGCGTCCAAGTATTGAGCCGTTTGGCGATTACTTCGACCCATTCGCCGAAGAAAATCTCGAAGAGTAGTGCAATTGTTTCGGCTAATCGCACGTCTTAATTAGCATGAAGCTTCAGCGCTCCGTTTCGCGAAAGTCCCAGCACGGGGTGGTGTTGATTATGACGCTGTTTACGCTGTTTATAGTCATTGCACTGATTACGCAATTGTCGATTGGTGCAGAGGTCTTGTATCAAGCGTCGAATAATCGCGCTGCAGAGCTACAAATGAATTTGGTAGGGCGTACGTCCGCGCAAGAGTTAATTGGGCTTATTCGTGATGACGCTAATGGCGAAGCATCGCAAGGTGGCTTTTCGTCGGCGTTGTCAGGTGGTGCGATGTCGATGCCAGAAGGATTGGGCGGTATGGCTGGCGGCGGTGGCTTCGGTGCTAGCGCAGATGGTGACGCGACGGAAGGTGAGGGCGAGCAAGAGGAGGCCGAGGAAGAAGTTCAAGTCGACTCTTTCGAAGATGCATGGGCGAGGCCCATGCGCATGCAGCTGGGCGATTTCGAGATGACGACATTCGTCGATGATGAAAATGCTAAATATAGCCTGGTAATGTTGACGGAGAAAGATGTCGAAAAACGCGATGAAGCTATCGAACGTACGATAAGAATTCTCGATGCGTTGCGCGATGACTTCGATGATGATTTGTCGGAATCTGATGCGAGCATGATTGTTGATGAAATTGTTTCGTGGATGAACCCTGATTCGCGATCTCTCGATTGGCCGCAACCGCCACGCCTCTCTTTCGATGAAGAAGAACACGAAACACTCTTGCTGAACTCTTTGGAAGAGTTGATGCTCATCGAAGGCATTACTCCTGCATTGTTCTATGATCAAGTTCGTGACGATGACAGAATTGCTCCTGGCATTGAATCGGTGTTTACAATTTACACCTTGCCTAAATTCACCACTGCCGGAGAGACGACCCTTGATGGCGGTGAAGAGATAGATGAAGAGCAAGTGGATGATGCTTTGTCTGACGACGCTGAAGCTGGCGGCTCTGAGGAAGAAGTGACCAACAATGCTGGCAACGTCATTGATGGCGAAGGAGGTATGAAGGGCGTATTGGATTTAACCTCTGTCACCGGAACTAAAATTAACATTAATACTGCACCGCGGGCAGTGGTCGAAGGACTATTCCCCACCTATGAATTGCCTCCGGTTAAAACTGAAGCCATTCTCGAGTGGCGCAACGAAGTCGATGAAGAAGCGCTTGCCGAGCGGGAAGATAATCAAGGAGGCGACTCAGAAGAGCTAGAAGACATTGAATTGCGTGAGTCTATCTTTGGCGTCAACGAAGACGAGCCGAAGCAGTTCTTTAAAACATTGGCCGACCTCGAAAAAGTGCCGGGCTTTGACTCAGAAGGACTCGACCCAGAGACCGAGGGCGAAATTCAAGAATTGCTCGGAGTCGAGTCGGAGATTTTCAGTATTTACATTTACGTAAGGCGTTCCTCTTTGGAGGGCTTTGAGCAAGAATCGTACTATGACGAACCTCCAGGTACTATGCTGCGACTTAAGGCTGTTATCTGGCGCGCACCAGCTGAAGACGGTACTAAGATTGTGTATTTGCGAGATTGGCACACGGTCCCCTACACGCGGTGGCGTATCCCTGATTTCCAGCGCGATTTGCCCCCCTTCGAAGCTCAAGAATATGAGTAAATTGATTTAGTGTATTGCGTCAAGGGGTTGAAAATACGACAATATTGTTGACTCAAACCCCAACACACTAATGTCGTCAACAGCTGTAATTGGTCTCCAATGGGGAGACGAAGGAAAAGGAAAAATCATCGATAGCCTAACTGCTAATGCAGATATGGTCGTCCGCTACGCTGGCGGTAATAATGCCGGACACACTGTTTACGTTGGTGCTGAAAAATATGTTTTGCACCTTATTCCAGGCGGAATTCTGCACGACAACAAGATCAACTTAATTGGTCGCGGTTTGGTGGTAAGCCTTGCAGCCTTGCACGAAGAAATTGAAGGTCTGATAGCGCGTGGCGTACCAGTCTTCGAGCGACTGCGCATTGACGGACGGGCGCATCTTATTTTTCCGTATCATTGTAAACTCGACGGCATGGTTGAAAAGTGGCGTGGCTCTGGCCGCATAGGCACTACTGGGCGTGGCATTGGTCCAGCCTATGCCGACAAAGTAGCTCGTACCGGCATACGCCTAATAGACGTGCTTGATGCCGATTACTTTAAAGAGCGCCTGAGTGCAGCGCTTGCAGAAAAAGATGCCGTCATGCGTGAGGTTTATGGTGTCGAGCCAGATTCACACGATGACTTGTTCGAAACAACTATTAAGCAGGCCGACGCATTACGCGACATCATCGTCGATGGCGGTAAGCTGGTTCGCGAGGCTCATGCTGCGGGTGAAAATGTATTGTTCGAAGGTGCTCAAGGCGCAATGCTCGACCTCGATGCCGGGACATATCCATTCGTGACATCGTCATGGACAGGCATTGCTGGTATCGCGGGTGGGACGGGGTTCCCAGCAAATAAAGTCGACCGCGCATTGGCAGTAACTAAGGCTTACTGTACTCGCGTTGGCGAAGGCCCCTTCCCGTCAGAGCTACACGACAAGATGGGCGAAGACCTACGTGCGGCTGGCGGAGAATTTGGGGCAACCACAGGGCGTCCACGCCGATGTGGATGGTTTGATGCCGTGCAGGCGCGTTACGCATGCGAGTTTAATGGGCTCGACGGCGTGTTTGTCACAAAGCTAGATATCCTGTCTGGTTTTGACGAGCTCAAGGTCTGCGTGGCTTACAACCTTGCTGATGGAACATCTGTGACCGAGTATCCAGCAGATGGTGCGAACCTTGAAGGCGTGGTGCCAATTTACGAATCATTTCCTGGCTGGACTGAAGATTTGACCGCGGCAACTTCGCTTGCCGACTTGCCTGGGAATTGCATCAACTATGTGCGTTTCATGCAAAAGCAGATGGGAGTGCCTGTTGTCAGCCTTTCTGTCGGCCCAGGACGCTCGCAGTCTTTTGAGTGCGAGATCTCTGAGGTCGTGAATGCCTAGCGGAGACCGCCCAGACTGTGCAATGCCTTGCCATGTAGCAATTATCATGGATGGCAATGGGCGCTGGGCGAAATCACAAGGCTGGCAACGATTACGCGGGCATCAAGCGGGTATTGATTCGGTGCGCGATGCCGTTGAGGCATGTGCCGAGTGGGGTATTGCCAACTTGACGCTGTATGCTTTTTCTACTGAGAATTGGTCGCGGCCACGGCTCGAAGTTGCGGGCCTAATGAAATACTTAAAAAGTTTTTTGCTCGCCGAGAAGAGCACCTTGTTAAAAAACGGCGTGCGTTTACAAGGTTTGGGCCAACTTGAAGATTTACCAGATGATGTGTTGTCCGTCTTGCGTCAGGTCGAGGCCGATACTGCGCACTGCACTACAATGACTTTGCGGCTTGCCTTGTCATATGGCGGGCGTCAAGAAATAGCCACTGCGGTAAAGCAAGTATGCCAAAAAGTTAGCGCGGGCGAATTGGCTATCGACGATGTTACTCCTGAATTGATTCAAAACAATTTATACGACCCGCAAATGCCCGATCCAGATTTAGTGATTCGCACCGCCAATGAACACCGTCTGAGCAACTTTTTGTTGTGGCAAGCTTCATACGCTGAGTTTTACTTCCTAGAAAAACTGTGGCCAGAATTCCGGAGAGGCGATTTAGGAGAAGCGGTACTTAACTACTCGCAGAGGCTGCGTAAATTCGGTAAGGTGGTAGATAATGATTAAAGACCTGAAACAGCGTTTAAGTTTTGGCAGCATTTTGGTCGCAGCGATTATTGGCTTGCTCATTGTTGATCGCGATTATTTCTCTGCGGCAGCCGCGATTGTTTTTGCGATACTCGCTTTGGCGGCTCAACAAGAGTTGTATGCGATGATGTCGTCTGGCTCAAACCCTGTCCGTAAATGGTGGGGAGCTTTTATGGGCGCCGTTGCTCTCGGAGCAGCTTGGTTCGCGCCTGATTGTCGATTCGAATTGCTGTGCGGCAGTATTGTTTTATACCTGATTTACGAAGTGTTGAGTTGCGATGTCGAAGGCGCTACCAGCCGTATCTCTACCACTCTTCTGCCAGTGCTAGTTGTCCCTGTGTTGCTTAGCTACGCGATGTTGGTGCGTCACATTCCTGAAGATGGCTGGGCATGGATGGTCATGCTAATCGTTGGTTGTAAAGCTGGTGACTCATCGGCTTACTTTGTAGGCTCTGCAATCGGTAAGCACCGGCTAAGTCCTAAAGTGAGTCCTAATAAATCATGGGAAGGCGCAATCGCGTCAATCATTGGTGCTAGCATCGGCGGCTACTTAGTCGCAAGCAACGCCTTTGTTGAAATGCCAGCAACCGAGTTGTGGTTAGGCGCAGTCATCATCACCAACATCGGCGCACAATTTGGTGACCTTACGGAAAGCCTGTTGAAACGTGGCTGTAGCAGTAAAGACTCGGGAAGCGCACTGCCTGCCTTCGGCGGTACCTTCGACATGGTCGATTCGTTTTTAATAGCCGCGCCAAGCCTGTACTTTTTCTTATTGCTGATGAATGAAGTGAGCTAATGGAGCACCGCATCCCTTTAATGTCGCTCGAGGAAGAGCAATCACTATTCGGTCCGCACGATCGCTACGTCAAACAAGTAGCTCGCCGCCACCAGGTACGGATGTCCTCGCGAGGCGGCACTTTGCGCCTTAAAGGCCCGCAAGAAGAAATCGACATTATGCATGCCCGTGTCGACAAAATTCTCGAGTTGCTACGCAGTGGCCGTGAACTTGAAGCCAACGAAATAGAGGCGATGCTTTTTGATGAAGATATAAATGCTAAAGCTGCTGTATCCAAAAAAGGTGGTGAGGGTCATCGAAAAAATGATCAGCGCGGCAGTGTTCGCGCGAGTGGCAAATGGCCGACAGCTCGGACCGAAGCGCAACAACGCTATTTAGACTTATTGCGCACTAAAGATTTGGTGTTCTCCTCGGGGCCAGCGGGTACGGGTAAAACTTACCTCGCTGTTGCTGCAGCAGTGCGCTCCTTACGCGAGGGTAGCTCTAAGCGGCTGGTGCTAACCCGCCCAGCTGTTGAAGCTGGCGAGCATTTGGGTTTTTTGCCTGGCGACTTAGAAGATAAAATTGATCCGTATTTGCGTCCGTTATTCGATGCGTTGAATGACTTAATGAGTCCAGCGGCTACACGTAGAATGCGCGAGTTAGATATTATTGAAGTGGCGCCATTAGCCTTTATGCGTGGCCGAACCTTTAATGACTCATTCGTGATTCTTGATGAAGCGCAAAACGCAACTAGTGTGCAGATGAAAATGTTTTTGACGCGTTTAGGCGAACGCACCAAAGCCGTAGTTACTGGCGACATTTCGCAAACCGACTTGCCAGGCTCAAAGTCTGGGCTGAAAGATGCCATCCGTCGTCTTGGTAGTATCGAAGGTGTTGGCGCCGTCGAGTTCGCTGCTCAAGATGTTCAACGTTCGAGTTTGGTGGCAAGAATTGTGCGAGCTTATGAGAGCTGATTCTCAGGTTGCGGTTATTGTTAGCCAACAAATAGAACTAAGCGAAATCGCCGAATTGGCTAGCTGCAACGATCAGCAGTTCAGTGACATTATTAACCTGTGTTTCTCTGAGTACGCGCCGCAACAAACTTCTGTAGAGTTGTGCTTGATGAATGAAAAAGAACATTGCGCTGCTCATCAGAGATTTTTGAACGACCCTAGCGCGACTGATGTAATGGCGTTCCCGTACGACGACGATGACTGTTGCGGAGAATTATTGGTTAATGTTGAAATGGCATTGCGCCGCGCTCCAGAGTTTCCTCACGGCCCTGTTCACGAGTTGTTGCTGTATGTGGTGCACGGAACACTGCATTTACTCGGTTTTGACGACCATCAGCCGCGAGACATCGAAAATATGCGTGCAGCGGAACAAAACATTCTACAGCAAGCCATTAAGACTAATATTTTTTAGTTAGTTTTACCTTGAATAGTCGCTTCTCAAAGCGCACTCTATGTATGACAGAGACGTGGAGCACCCGCAGTGGTGCGGCGTTCTTTATTAAATGGTAAAAAAAGTAATCGTCGAGAAAGAAGAAAACCCAACCTTGAGCAGGTTGTGGAGTGAGTACCGCGATGATGAAAGAATTGAAGCGCGTAATGCTTTAATTGAATATTACCGACCGTTCGCGAATATGGTCGCGCGCCGCTTAAAATCAAAGTTGCCGCGTAGTGTCGAATACGGCGACCTCGAATCTGCTGGGGATGTCGGCTTAATTCAGGCCGTCCAGAAATTCGACCCATCCCGTGGGGTGCCGTTCGAGGCTTTTTGTAACTACCGAGTGCGTGGGGCGATTATTGACGAGTTGCGTCGACACGACTGGGTGCCACGCCCGATGCGTACGCGTCTCAACCGCCTTAGGCAAGTGGTTCAAGAGTTACGCTCTGAATTAGAGCGTGAGCCTAGCGAGCCAGAAATAGCCGCAGCGCTTGGCGTTGACCTCGAAGAGTATCACCAGAAGTATGGGGGGGGGCGCGATGCGCCAGTGCTGGCGGGTAGTAAAGTCCCAACGGATGAGAGCGAGTCCAATGGTACGCTTGATTTTTACGAAGACCCGCGCGAGGCATCTCCGGAATCGAGCATTCACGCTAGCGAGATGCTCGAAATGATTTCGCAGTCTCTAAACCCTGAAGATCGCGAGATTTTATATCTGCGCTTCTTCATGAACTACTCGCTTAAAGAAATCGGCGAGCTGTATAGCCTATCGCAATCGCGTGTCTCAAAAATTCTCGGTCGTATCACCGAGCGCTTGCGCGTTAGATTCGAAGAACGGATTTAGCTAGATTGTAGAAGCCTAGCGTTTCGCTAAGTATTTGCTTTAGATTCTCTAGCGGGATCATATTTTTGCCATCTGATGGTGATTCAAGTGGGCGCGGATGCGTTTCTACAAAAAACCCGTTGTAGCCTGTTGCTGCTGCTGCGCGTAACAAAATCGGCGCGCGTTGCCAATCGCCGCCCGTACGGTCTCCTTCTGAGGCAGGCTGCTGTACGGAATGCGTGGCGTCAAAGATTAACGGGTAATCTTTGTAGCGGAAGTCGGGCATGCTCGCAAAATCGACTACAAGGCCGCCATAGCCGAAGAAAGTCCCTCTTTCAGTGAGCATGATATTATCGTTATTACAGGCTTCGACCTTTGCCGCTGCGTGACGCATTGCTGACGGCGCTAAGAATTGACCTTTTTTGATATTTACAAATCTACCGGTCTCGGCAGCAGTTGTTAGCAGGTCGGTTTGACGACATAAAAATGCAGGAATCTGCAAGACGTCGGCAACCTTAGCGACCTTCTGACAATGTTCCGGCAGATGAATGTCGGTGACAATAGGTACCTTCAGTTTCTCGCGAATCTCTGCAAGAATATCTAATCCTTGTTCAAGGCCCACGCCCCGGTCAGCGTCGCTCGAAGTGCGATTGGCTTTGTCGAATGAAGCTTTGAATACCCAGTTGAACCCGAGGTCGCCAATTTCATCGGCGATTTGGTGAGCAATGTCGATAGTCTGCGGACCTTCGATGGCGCAAGGGCCAGCTAAGAGTATGGGGCGCTCGTCGAGCTTAAGTAAGGTGGGTGAGAGACTCATGTCGTGATTAAAACAGGTATTTGAGATGCGTCGAAATCTAATTCTACAGGAGAGTAGCCAGCAAAGTCACCATCAATCTGTACTGGAGCAGGCTCGTTACCCTTGATGATAACATGCTTGGCAGTTAGATGAGTTACGTGCGGATGCTTTCGCAACTGTCCACTGGCCGCCGCCAAGGCGAATAATCCACCACTAAGTAAGTTGATGTCTTTAAATAGAAACAACTCCCATAGCTGATCGTCAAGCGCGCTATTACCCAATCGCAAGATTGGACTGCCATAAATATTTACGCCTGACACAATGCCATAGGCGAACTCGCCGATTTCTTTGCCATCAGCGATGACCATTTGCTGGCTGGACTTCCAATTCTTTAATGCCAAACCCAGTGGCTTGATGTATTGCGCCATGTGAATGGGGCCGCTGCGGTGTTCATCCATGATGCGTATGATCTCACCGTCGAACCCAAAGCCGATGCACAAAAAAGCGCGCTGCATAACAGTCTCTTCTTCGCGCTGCAAATTGACCGTAGGGGTATCAATCATTTGCGTTACACCGCGCTCGAGCAAGGTCACCGTATCCGCTGGGCGCTTCGAGATTTTCAAGACATGCGCCAGAACATTTGCGGTGCCCAACGGTGAAATAGCAATCGGCGGCGGCGCAGATTTGAATCCATCAACAGCTGCGTTAACAGTGCCATCTCCTCCGACAATCACTATGCGCTCGGCAGTCTTTGCACTTTGTTCAGCCCAGTCGGAAACATCCTGACGACTGCGGCTAAAGTGGATGCCAACCTCATGCCCGCGCGTGCTGCACAATTCAGCGATACGTTGCGCGCGCTCGGTACCACGACCTCTACCCGAATTTGGGTTTGCAATGATTTCGATGTTCATTAGATGCTGCTAGCATGGTAGCCTGTGGCAATGTCTAGCGCACAGAGTGTAGCACCGACCTTATTTTCTGGGGTAGGCGGAGTCCTAGGATGCGGTTTTAGCCAGCATGTTTTGCCGCCTAATTCGCATTATCTTGCGCGTAATTCTTATCGCCACTTCCCGGCGCAGCATCACCAGCTTGATCTAACACATATCGGAGCTGCTTCCTCGCTGATTAATAGGCTGCAGCCGCAAACCATTATTCACGCCGCTTGCATCTCTAGCGTGCAGCAATGTGCCGATAACCCGCAGTTGTGCCAACAGATTAATATCGATAGCACCCAAGAAATCGCGGATGCCGCTCAGCGATGCGGCGCGCATTTAATATATATTTCAACAGAGCAGGTGTTCGATGGTAGCGCCGCTTCATATGCCGAAGATTGCACGCCGTCGGCGTTTACGGCTTATGGTAAATCGAAAGCTGCCGCCGAAGATATTGTCCTGAATAATGGTGGTGCAGTGGTGCGTTTGCCGCTGCTGCTAGGTGTCGGATATGACGGGCAGGGTGGTGGCGCTGATTCCTCATTACTGCGCGCATTAGCCGAGAACCGTCAGCCCTCCTTGTTTATCGACGAGTGGCGCGCTCCGGTTGCAGCAGACGAGATTTGGCCGATGATTAATATGCTCGGCGAGCGTAAAATACAGGGCGTGTTTCATCTTGCAGGCGCTGATGTCGTTACTCGCTACGAGTTAGGTCAGTTGATTTGTAAGGCAGCAAATGTGGCAGCCGACTTTCGCGAATCATCGATAGTCGACTTTCAAGGTCCACGCCGTAGCCCGCGACTGGCATTAAGCAGCGCGCGCGCCCAGCAACAGTTGGGGTATCGGCCGCCATCCTTGTGGGCTGCGTTGTTACGACTACACTCTTAAGTAAACTCCCCCGATTATGACCGAGCAACAAGATCCCTCTACTAGAGCACGCTACACCCCGAGCGAGTTCGAAGATTCTATTTACCAAAGCTGGCAAGAGAGTGGCTTGTTTTCGCCACCAGCAGATGGTTTGCGGCCGACCTTTACGGTGATGATTCCTCCGCCAAACGTTACTGGTGTTTTGCATATGGGTCACGCTTTGAATAACACCTTACAGGATGTGGTGATTCGTCACCGTCGCATGACGGGCTATGATGCCTTGTGGGTACCCGGAACCGACCACGCTGGCATTGCCACACAGGCTGTGGTCGAGAAGAAACTTTATCGCGAACAGAGCTTAAAGCGTGTCGAGATGGGTCGTGAAGCTTTTCTTGAAGAAGTATGGAAGTGGCGCGAACATCATGGCGATGTCATTCTCAAACAGTTGCAAAAAATTGGCGCGAGCTGTGATTGGGCGCGTACTAAATTCACTTTGGATCCAGAGATGTCATTGGCGGTACGTACCGCTTTTGTGAAAATGTGGGAGAAGAAATTGGTTTACCGCGGTAGCCGCTTGGTGAATTGGGATTGCAAATTAGAGACAGCTGTTTCTGATGACGAAATAGAATACGTCACGCGCAAGGGCCAGATTTACACTTTACGTTACCCTCTAGCAGATTCAGAGGAATACATTGAGGTCGCGACTACGCGCCCCGAAACGATGTTGGGCGATATGGGCGTCGCAGTGCATCCTGACGATATGCGTTACACGCACATGGTTGGCAAGCAAATTGCCTTGCCGTTAACCGAGCGTTTAATTCCGATTGTCGCCGACGAGTCTGTCGAAGCCGACTATGGTACTGGTGCTGTAAAAGTTACGCCGGGTCATGATCAGGCAGACTACGATCGCGGACGCCGTCACGGCATGCAGGTGATGAACATCCTTAGTGGCGATGGCACCATGAACGAAGAGTGTGGCGAATTTACGGGTCTTCCTCGTGAGCAAGCGCGCGAAGATGTTATCGCCGCCTTCGATGCACTTGGTTTGTTTGTGGGTGTAGAAGACATTACCCACAATGTGACCATCTCAGATCGTTCGAAGTCTGTTATTGAACCTTTGGTTTCTGAACAGTGGTTTGTACGCATGGGTGAAATGGCGCAGCCGGCAATTGATGCTGTCAACAACGGCACCCTCAATTTCAAGCCAGCGCGCTGGAAGAAAGTTTATCTTGATTGGCTAGAGAACGTTCATGATTGGTGTATCTCGCGTCAGCTGTGGTGGGGCCACCGCATTCCTGTTTGGTACGACGAAGATGGCGTGCCTTTAGCGTCTATTGAAGACGTAGAGATAGGGTCTTTGCACCCAGAAACGTTAAAACCTATTGTTCGTCAAGATGAAGATGTCTTGGATACGTGGGCGTCTTCATGGTTATGGCCATTTGCTACATTGGGCTGGCCCGATTCCGGATCTAATAAAGATTTAAATCGTTTCTACCCGACTCAGTTTTTGTCGACAGGCCGCGACATTATCTACCTTTGGGTAGCGCGCATGGTTATGGCAGGTTACGCATTTCTTGATGACATGCCAGAAGCTGACCGCTGTCCTTTTTCAACTTGCTACATCCACGCCACAGTTCTTGATGGCCAAGGGCGTCGTATGTCGAAATCGGCTGGCAACGGTATTGATCCCGTTGAGATGATTAGTAAATATGGCGCCGACGCAGTGCGCTATTCCTTGATGATCATAACTCGCGATGGGCAAGACGTGAAGCTTGCAGACAACCGTTTTGAATTAGGGCAACGTTTTTGTAATAAAATTTTCAATGTCGCCCAGTATGTGATAACGCATCTTCAGGGAAATGTTACTCGTCCAGCGGCGACATCTTTCCGCTTTGAAGATAAATGGATCAAGTCGCGATTGTCGAACCTGAACGTTACCGTTTCTGTAGCTCTAGACAACTACGATTTTCACGACGCTGCGCAAGCGCTATACCGTTTTACTAACGATGATTTTTGTGATTGGTATGTAGAACTTTCCAAGCGCCGTTTGTGGGCTATCGAGGATGAAGATGCTACTGCGGAAATGTTGGCAGACGCTCAAGCCGCTAAAGTCACTCTCGGCGAAGTGCTAGCTGACCTTTTAAAGTTGCTGCACCCCTTCACGCCATTCCTTACCGAGAAGTTATGGGCAGAGTTGCCTGAAGATTTACGTGAAGACAGTGGCTTGCTAATGGGCAGCGAGTGGCCAATTGCTAACAAAGCGGCACAAGACTCCAATATCGAGCAACAGTTTGATAAATTGCGTGATGCCGTGCGTGCCATCCGCAATGTTCGCGCCTTGCTTGAGATACCTGCTAGCGAAAATCCAGAGTGCACCATTCATTGTGATGAGGCCACGGATGTTAAATTGTTTGCTGATCAGGAAAGTATCGTAGCCTTTACTGCGCACTTGGGTGGCCTAGATATCAAATTGATCAGTGAAGCTACACCTGTTGCGACAGGTACAGATGTCTTTGCCGGCGGCGCGATTTTCTTGCCGATGCCAATAGATGCCGATACTTCTAAGCTGCGTGAAAATCTCGAGAAAAAGTTGTCGAAAATAAAAGGCGGCTTAGTCGGTCTCGAAAAGAAGTTGTCAAATGACAAATTCGTGGCGAACGCAGGCCCAGAGATTGTCGAGGGCGAACGTCAGCGTATGCAAGAATTGCAGGCCGAGTGCAAAACAGTCGAGGCTAACTTACGCAACCTCTAGCACGAACAGCTGTTTATCTGTTGAGGTAAGCAGCCTTCAGCCAGTACTTCATATCCGATAGGCTTTTACCGTTGGCGTTGACTGGGTCTATAGAGAACCTAAACCAATAAACTTTGCCGCGTGAACCCGTAATGCTGAGATTGATGTCGAGCTCTGACTTCTTCTCATTAAATTCAAAGCCGTGTGCCGCGCTCTTTTCGCTTATTAACTTAACTGGTGTGGTTATTTCAAAGGCAGCGATAGCCACGCCTTCGTTGTTGACAACTAAGACATGCTCGTTCTCTGGAAGTAGCTCAAGGCTGGTTATGTCAAAAGTGGTCTTTATTTCTATTTCCACCACCTCTTCCACCACCTCTTCTTCTCCATCTTCTACCTTTATTTTTGCACCCATCTTCTGCAGGGTGTCGGCTTTTAGCTTTGGCAAGAAGGCTAGCGTATAAACGCCAGGCTCGAAGTCGTAACCGTTGAGTTTGACGGTGCTGGTGAGGGTTCCGATAGGGTAAAAGTAACCATCTTTTATAGCTTCTTTTTCAATCTTCGATACCGAAGGGTGTGAGCCAGCGCTAAACGGGTCGTGCAATGGTGTAATACTAATGCCACTGTACCTGCTGAGCACAGCGTATTCACGAGGCAGGATGGGGGCAATCAAAGGCTTCTCTGGTGATTCGCGCATCATCTCAACCTTAGAGATATCAGCCCAGCTATGCTTTTCGAGACCGATGGTCTTAGGGAAGTCAAGCAATCGCTGCGGGTTGCCGCCAATGATCGAAGATTTAATTTCTGGAGCTGCTGTGTATGCCGCATCGCGACACGGTTGCTCGCTAGCAGCAATGCGGAAACCAACTACAGGTACTGCTGCTTCACGCGAGAAAGCAATGCGCGAATCAACGCGGCAGTTAATCCCCGGGTTCATGTAGGAGCCACCTTTTAGGATTATGCGTGACGAATCCCATACGGGAGCGGGGTACATCACTTTGTTATCCTTTTTCTTTTTGCCTTTGATGGTCACTTTGAACGATTTAAAGCCATCAAGTTTAT
>Ga0315320_10001966_pt1 | contig 17073 bp, 14 predicted proteins | sample M140m21515metaG_FD_203458 | JGI IMG/M metagenome (GOLD analysis project Ga0315320, IMG submission 203458) | Ammonia-oxidizing marine archaeal communities from Monterey Bay, California, United States - M1 40m 21515 | ecosystem: Environmental > Aquatic > Marine > Coastal | place: USA: California... | reverse complement strand
GCCACAGGGCTGCTGCGATGGCGGTAGCGGCGAGCAGCCCTCGAGCGATGAGTGCGAGCGGAGCTACCTTCGCGGTGGCTGGTGGGGACGGCGGTGTCTTCAGACATGCCACGACCCCCAGCACCACACCACAGCCCATGAGTATGAGGGAGAAGGTGCTGGTGTTGATGCCCATGTCGAGTACCGCGGGCGTCGCAAAGACAATGATCGTTGCCATCGTCACCCATGCCAGCATGGTCACAGCGAGGCACAGTAGAAGCCGTAAATTAGATGCGATCGGTGGCAGTCGAGGGGGGATCACGCGCCACAGCAGCAGGAATACAGCATTGATGAGCATTCCAGCGGGTGTCATAAACAGCGCGTCTTGAAAGGCCGTGACGGTTGGGGAGACCGCCACCATCCCGAATGTGGCGGGGATAATTGTGGTCGGCAGTGTGCCGAGCAGTCCGCCCTTCTTTCCGCCGAGCTTCTCGATCGCCACAGTGACAGCAATGGCCACGAGACCAGCGATCACGGCGGGAATTAACCAAGTAAGCATGCGGACTTCACCTCGACACCGACTCTCGTCCCTGCGGGGAGGGGCGAGAGCGGTGTTTGAGTGGTGACCCCAACGGGATTCGAACCCGTGTTGCCGGGATGAAAACCCGGTGTCCTGACCTGACTAGACGATGGGGTCTGAAAGAAGTGGGCCGCATTGGACTCGAACCAATGGCCCTCGGCTTAAAAGGCCGGTGCTCTACCAACTGAGCTAGCGGCCCAAGAGCAAACGATATCTAACGGGACTTGCCCGAGTGTGTCAATGGGTAGGTGATCGGAAAAGTGGGTCTCGGGGTATGACTTGCTCTCGACCAGGCCCAACACTGATCAAACCAGCACGGACTCCGACAAGCTCCTCGATACGCTCAACATATGCCTTACACGTTGCCGGGAGAGAATCCCAGGTCCTGCACTCGGTGATGTCCTCTTCCCAGCCATCCACGTCTTCGTAGACTGGCTTACCAGAAAAACGCTCTGCTCCCGGTGCCGTGTCGTGGCTAATCCCGATCTTCAGCTGCTTGAGTCCGCTCAAGATATCGAGCTTGGTCAGGGTGAGGTGGGTGACACCGTTGAGGCGGACAGCGTGTCGCACCATCGGTGCATCAAACCAGCCACAGGAGCGTGGCCGTCCAGTTGTCGCACCAAACTCGCCGCCCTTTGAGCGCAGCGCTTCCTCTTCTTCGTCAGCCAGCTGGGTCGGGAAGGGTCCGGATCCTACGCGTGTGGCGTAGGCCTTGGCGATACCGACCACTGCATGAAGATCTCCGGGCCCGACACCGGTTCCTGCTGCGGCATTTCCAGCCACAGTATTGGATGAGGTCACGAATGGATACGTTCCATGATCGACGTCCAAGTAGGTGCCTTGTGCGCCCTCAAAGAGGATCCGCTCACCACGATCTTGGGCATCGTGAAGGTGGCCGACGGCATCCCGAATGAACGGACCGAGTCGCTCAGCGAGGGGGCGTGCCCACTCCACAAGCTCGTCATCAGTCACTGTCGGTGCGTCATACCAGTCTGAGAAGATTCGATTCTTCTCGGCCAACGTGCCTTGAATGTGGCGACGAAAGCGATCGAGGTCGAGCAGCGCACCTGCGCGGATACCCCGCCGTGCGACCTTGTCCTCGTACGCGGGCCCAATGCCTTTCTTCGTCGTTCCAATCTTGGCGCCGCCCAGCGCTTGCTCTCGCAGGCTGTCCAGGGTCCTATGGATCGGCAGGACCAGGTGCGCGTCGGCACTCAGCAAGAAGGACTCAGGAGTGATGTCCCGGCCTTTCGCTACGAGCGCGTCCAGCTCCTGGACGAGAACCTCAGGATCGACGACGACCCCGTTGCCGACGATACAGGTCGTGTTGGGTTGGAGAATGCCGCTCGGTATCAGGTGGAGGATGACGGTTTCACCGTCAACCACCAGGGTGTGACCTGCGTTGTTTCCGCCCTGAAAGCGAACAACGTGCTGCGCATTTGCAGCCAGAAGATCCACAACCTTCCCCTTACCTTCGTCTCCCCACTGGAGACCGACGACAACCGTGTTCTTGGCTGCATCCGTGTTGGACATGGCAGCCTCCCATGGTGTGTGGTGTGGCTCCTAATGTGGAGCGCCAGTCGTCTAACGTCCGCTCGGCCTCAACGCACGTTGCGGAGGCCTGTTCTTGCCCGGGTATTGGTTTTATCGATCTCGAGAACGGTCTGATACTCGCGCCGTGCATTCAAGCCCATGCCCAGATCTGCATAGAGATCAGCGAGTGCCAGCCTGATCTCTACATTCCTCGATGACTTTGTTGCAGCCTTGCGGAGGTGTGTGAGTGCGCCGCGCTTGTCTTGGTCGATCTTCAGGGTCAGCATCGCCAGACGAAAGAATGGCAGCCCATCCGCTGGGTTTTGCTCGCATGCACGCTGGTAGTTGTGCATGGCCTCTTTGTAGTTCTGGAAGCTCTCTGCACTCTCACCGGCCTGGACGAATTGCACAGATCGCGACGACGAGGCCTCAGAGCGGGCCAGCTCATACAGTGCCCTGTACTCTTTGTTCTCTGGATCAAATTGTACGGCCAGGTGCAGCGATGAGACAGCCTTAGAGATGTTGCCTGCGTTGTAGTCCTCCTGGCCCTGCTGAAAGTAGCGCCTTGATCGCGAGGACCGGCCTTTTGCTTTCTCACGAAGCTGCTTCATGGCTCGGGCTCTTGGGTCGGCTCTTTTTCGAGCTATCCGCTCGCGTGTTGCCTTTTCTTCTGCTGTCAGCTTTCGCTTTCTGCGGCGTGGCTCAGCGCCAGAGCGGGTCTCTTTTGTATCTGTCGAGGCAGCCTTTTTCTTTGCCCTGCTCGTGCTTCTTGAGCGGGCGGATTGGATAAGATCCTTGTTGTCCCGGTGGTACCGGCGCCTCCTGTCTGCATCACTCAGCGTCTTATAGGCCTTGGTAATGTGGACAAAGATGAACTCTATCTTTGCGGTATTATCGCCGAGCTCGCGCCGAAAGTGTCTGTCTGGGTGCCAGTCTCGAGAGAGCTGGTAGTACGCAGCTTGAATGTCTGCTTGCTCTGACTCAGGGGAGAGTCCGAGCAGTCCGTAGTGGTCTCCAGTGCTTGCGAGTTTATGCAGCCGCTTCAATTCGGCGAGCTCTGTGTCAGACAAGGGGTTCGATGACATGAATCAAGCATAGCCAAATCGGCGACAGATGTGAGATCAGTCTTCTGTTTTAGACGTCGCTGCAGGGTGCGCGGAGCGGTAGACCGCCAGCAGATGTGCTGCATCTACGTGGGTATATTGTTGTGTGGTCGAGAGAGATGCGTGGCCCAGTTGTTCCTGTATCGCCCTGAGATCGGCTCCGGATCCAAGCAGGTGTGTGGCACAACTGTGTCTGAGTGCGTGAGGGTGCAGGCCGGTGATTCCATTGGCTGCACCTGCATCTCTGGTGATCTTCCATGCCGACCGACTGCTCAAGCGGCGCCCAAAACGATTCAAGAAAAGTGGCCCATCTGGAGGGATCTCCCTGAGCCAGATCTTCAGCGCATCTGCTGCTGGCGGTCCAAACGGTACAATTCGTTCTTTGCTGCCTTTTCCCATCACCCGAACAAGATTGTTTGTGAGGTCAAGACTGATCACATCGAGACCCACGGCTTCGGAGACGCGGAGCCCGGCGCCATATATGAGCTCCAGCATTGCGCGATTTCGGTTTTGAAACCATCCTTGCTGGTCTGGCTGCTCGACAACGGCTGCGGCTTCAGGGACATCGAGAAACCTCGGTGCCTTCTTCGGAACACGTGGACTCTGTAGTCGGGAGGCGGGGCTAACCTTTAGGATTCCTTCCCGGATCATCCAGCGATAGAAGCTTCGAATCGCTGCGACCCGGCGCGCCATGGTCGCGGGCGAGAGCGGGCGACGACCGGGGGAAACGCCGATTCGTTCGCGGGAGAGCCATGCGCGAAGGTCGAGCAGCTCAGCACTCTTCAGGCTCTTTTCTCTGTCGCTCAGGAAATTTGAGAGACTATTCAGGTTGGCCTTGTACGCCCGGAGGGTGTGTGGAGAGCATCCACGCTCACCACGAAGGTGGTCCATCCAGCCCTTTAGAACAGCTTCCATATGAACCAAGGTACACCCTGGACATGTCAAGTGCCAGTACCCTGACGGCCTACGGCCGGAAATTACCGCAGTTGCACAAGGTGCTGTCGAGGGGTATTCCCCGCGGTGTCGCTGTAAATCATCCGCTTCTCGCTGATGTCGTCGCAGCCCCTATAGAAAGAGGTATCACCGCACATGGGAACTCCCCTCGTCATCGTCGAGTCACCAGCAAAAGCACGGACTATCTCTCGTTTCCTGGGAGACGAGTACAGAGTTGAGGCGTCGATTGGACACATCAGGGACCTGATCCCAAACGGTGGAGCAGACACCCCTTACGGAATCGATATCGAGAATGGCTTCAAGCCAGTCTATGTCATCCCGAAGGAAAAGAAGCCTCAGGTCAAGATACTTCGCGATGCAATTAAAGACGCATCTGCCCTCTACCTCGCGACAGATGAAGACCGCGAAGGAGAGAGCATTAGCTGGCACCTGTTGGAGGTCCTCAAGCCTGAGGTGCCCGTCTTCCGGCTGGTGTTCCACGAGATCACTGTCAGCGCCATCAAGAAGGCGCTTGAGTCTCCGCGAGAGGTCGACAACAGCCTTGTTGCTGCTCAGGAGGCTCGCCGAATCGTAGACCGCCTCTTTGGCTACCCTGTCTCTGCGCTTCTCTGGCGCAAGGTGGGCCCAAAGCTCTCAGCTGGTCGGGTTCAGTCCGTGGCTGTGCGGCTTGTTGTCGAGCGTGAGCGGGCTCGGATGGCTCACATCTCAGCTGACTGGTGGGACATTCGTGGACCATTCAATCATGCAGAAGGTGTGCTCGATACCCACCTGACCCACTGGAAGGGAAGCTCCATAGCGACGGGACGCAACTTTGATGCGAACGGAAAGCTCAAGGGCAAGAACATGGTCATCCTCGGTAAGGATGAGGCCACCGCAGCAGTCAAGGCCCTCTCGAATGGTCCCGCAACCGTAGATGGTGTTGACGAGCGTCCATATATCGACAGGCCGAGCCCACCCTTCACCACCTCTACGCTGCAGCAAGAGGCCAACCGTCGCTTCAAGTGGGCAGCACGCAAGACCATGAACACCGCACAGCGGCTGTATGAGAATGGTTGGATCACCTACATGCGAACCGACTCCGTCTCGCTCTCTCAGCAGGCGATTGCCGCGGCCCGCGGGCTTATTCTTGCGGAATATGGCGAGAAGTACATGCCTGACAGCCCCCGGTTGTACAAGGGTAAGTCAAAGAATGCTCAGGAGGCCCACGAGGCGATTCGTCCAGCGGGTGAGCAGTTCCGGAGCCTCGGCGAGGCCAAAGCCTCACTCGACACGGATCAGCGGCGCTTGTACGAACTCATCTGGAAGCGCACTGTTGGATGCCAGATGTCTGATGCACGTGGACACACAATTACCGTCCGTATCAAGGCCGGAGACGGGCAGTTTGAGGCCAAGGGCAAGACCATTGAGTTTGCCGGTTACCGGCTCGCCTATGTCGCAGAGAAGGAAAACCCAGAGGCAGCAGCGGCCGACGCCGAGCGCATCCTTCCGCCGGTCAAGGCGGATGATTCACTCACTGCAGGGGACCTCGAGGCCAAGGGCCACACGACCAAGCCTCCTCCCCGCCTCAATGAGGCATCTTTGGTGAAGGAGCTCGAGGAGCGCGGCATTGGTCGCCCTTCTACCTATGCATCCATCATCGAGACAATCATTCGTCGCGCTTATGTCTTCAAGAAGGGCAGCGCTCTCGTTCCGACCTGGACTGCTTTTGCTGTCACGCGCTTGCTCGAGTCTGAGCACTTCCAGTGGCTGGTTCAGTATGAGTTCACCGCACAGATGGAAGATGAGCTCGATGAGATCGCTCTGGGTGAAGGTAACCGTGATGACTACCTCGCCAAGTTCTGGACAGCGCTAGAGAAGTCGGTTGAGAAGGCCGGAGAGACTGTTGATCCTCGCCAGGTTTGCACCATCTCCATTGACGCCCTGCCGGCTGCGACAGCGAAGAAGTGGGGCGCAGACGCCGAGACTGAGGTGGTCGTCCGTGTCGGTAAGTACGGACCATTCCTACAGGCTGGTGAGCGGACTGCGAACCTTCCTGATGAGCTTGCACCCGATGAGTTGACCCTCGAGAAGGCCATAGAGCTGCTCGAGGGCCCCAAAGAACTCGGCATCGATCCAGAGACGGATCTTGGGGTGTTCTTGATTAATGGCCGATTTGGCTGGTACGTACAGCTTGGAACAACCGACGACGTTGAGAAGCCGAAGCGTAAGAGTGTCCCGAAGGGCATCAAGCTTGAGGATGTTGACCTCGAGATGGCGCTTGCGCTGCTCTATCTTCCCCGAAATGTTGGACCGCATCCAGAGAGCGCTGATCCCATCATGGCGGACTACGGTCGCTATGGTGCCTTCATCAAGTGCGGCAGCGATACACGCAGTATTCGCGACAAGAACCCCATGAAGGTCTTCGAGATCACCGTCGCGGAGTCGATGGAGCTCTTTGCCAAGCCCAAGGGCCGCAAGAGTGCGGAGGTCCTCAAGGAGCTTGGGGAAGACCCGAGCACCAAGAAGGCTGTACGCCTGATGGATGGACGGTATGGTCCCTATGTCACCGATGGCGACACAAATGCCAGTCTCGGAAAGGACATTGAGGCAGACGATCTCACGATCGAGAAGGCCTGCGAGCTGATTCGGGCACGAGAGAAGGCGCCCAAGCGGAAGCGCTTCAAGAAGAAGAAGAAGTCCTGAACCGACTCAATAGAAGAGCAGGCCCCACTCGCGCTCGATCATCCGCCTGGCCTCACCATCAAGCTTAGGCGTGCGCTCAAACAGCGCCATTGCCGCCACGCGTCGTACGTCGTTGATATCGATCACGGCCATGCCTTGATCATTGAGGGGCTTTTCGATGGTCGCCAGGACCTGATTGACCTGCTCGAGTGATGTCTCGTCGAGATGGCCAAGGTCCACCAAGACATCCAGGAGTGCACTCGCACGAGTGTCGAGCTCGATGATGGGAGGGAATGGGATGGGCTTGGTCACGGCTGCTTCCTCAGTGTCAGACGATCGCCGGGTAACCGAGCCAGATGGCCCGTCAACTCTAGTGCCTGGATGGAGACCATCAAGACCGGGATGTCGAGTCCGGTGACTGCCGCGATGTGGTCAAGCGATTCACCGGTCCCGAGCGCCTCGAGAATTTTGCGCTGAGTGCTGCATGCGGGCGTGTCAGAGGCCTCACTCACAGCTTCGAGTCTGAGCTGGTTGAGTACATCCTCTGTGCACCGAATCAAAGCAGCACCGCTGGCGATCAGATCATTACAGCCTGATGAAGCCTGGTCCCGTGGGTGTCCGGGTACAGCCATGACCTCTCGGCCTTGCTCCAGCGCGTGACGGGCGGTGATACGGCTGCCTGATCGGAGTGTTGCCTCGATAACAACCGTTCCTAGTGACAGGCCCGAGATGATCCGATTGCGCTGAGGAAAGGTGTGCTTGGATGCAGGCCTGCCTGGCAGGAATTCCGACAATATTAGCCCTCCAGCATCGAGAATCTGTCTCATCAGCCGCTCCTGTCGGCTGCTCAAGGTAGCTGAGAGACCCTGACCCAAGACGGCTATCGCTCGGTCTGGTCTGGCCGAGTGTGCGGCCTCATCGATTCCGTAGGCGAGCCCACTCACAATGGTCAGTCCTGCGCGCGAGAGTCCACGTGCCAACTCAGTCGCCATTTCTCTGCCGCGCTGGGTACATCTCCTGGCACCCACAAGAGCAACCGCGGGAGACTCAAGGAGGTCCCTGTTGCCTCTATAGAAGAGCACGGGTGGAGCGAAGGGCGTGCAGGCCATGTGCTCCGGATATGAGGGTTCGCCGAGGGTCAAAAAGGGTGTGCGAACATGGAGTGGCGGAGTGCTCTGAAGTCGCGCACAGTGCCGTGCGGATACGGTTAATGACCTCAGCTTAGCCGACGATAAAGCTGATATATCGGCCGTCTCTGAGTGCGCTAAAGATAGATCTATTCGTCCGCTCAGTGCAGCTGCACCGTGCCAGAAGCCAGGGAGTGAGTACATGGGAGTCCTTTGTCTTGGACGCCCACAGAGTGCCGTGAACCGCAGCGATCATAGTGCCCAATCTCTGGGCGACAAGTGTCAGTTCATTCGGGTCATGATTTCTGCACCGACCGGGATGGTTCTGCTTGCATCGGTAACTACTGCTGTCGCGGAGTAGTCATCGACACGAACCACGACGACGCGACCAATCACGCTCGGTGGCATGTTTGGGTCTGGTCGCTTGGTGTCGACAACATCGTCTTGGCGGCTGACGACGTAGAAAGAGTTTCCGACACGTACACCATCGGCGCTGCCACGATCGATAAAGATCGTCTCTCCAGTCGAGGAGAGTACCCGCTCCTGAGACATCCGGGCCACTACCTGACCCTCGAGGTCTCCAGCGGGCTGTCCAACCTCGAGCTCGACAACAATGGGCATGGCGGGTCCGACGAGGTCACCTCGGAACATCTCTTGGTAAGACTCGCGAACGGTTGCGCTGAGGTAGTCACCGTACTTGTGAACGACCTTGAGCTCACCGACAATACGGTACATATTTCCGTACTTCTGACGCCTTACCTTCGGGTGACGGACCTTCTTCTTTACCCTGCGGAATACGGACACGATGTCGCCGCATTCGTATGCATCAGGGTCGTCGACCTTGACGTAGACCAAGTCATCCTCAGAGAGCATGTGACCTGGGGTGCGTGCCTTAGCAATCTCGCCGTAGACCTCGAGGTTTCGCTTCTCACGAAGGAAGGCCGGTGCGACGTATTTGTCGGCCTCGATCGTGTGATCGAAGCGAATGTCTGGTCCGCACTCCACCTCGACCTCAGCAAAGTCGAGACCCGACACGTTGAAGCCATCTCTATCTGTCTCGAGTTCGACGCTTGGGGGCTCAATGAGTGACCCCATGCGGAACACAATTCGGTTGCCAGGGTAGATCCAGTGAGGATTGGTAATGTAGTCGTTGATCGACCACAGGCGCGGCCAGTAGTAGGGGTTGCCTAAGAAGGCCTGTGCGATCTCCCAGAGGGTGTCGCCAGGGGCCACCGAGTAGTACTCAGGCGTCCCACCCTGTGTGGTCGGTACCGCCTCGAGATCGGTTCCTGATCCAGTATAGGCGCGCACCTCGTCTGCGTTAGCAGTGCTCATGCTGAGCATCATGACTGTAATGAACTTCCACATGTTTTCGTCCCAATAGGCCCTACGATCGCAATGCCGGAGCCTTTAGTCAAGCAAGTCTGACGGTACAGGCCGTCCATAATCATCTTCATGTCGCACGACATCATCCAACTGGGGTGTCGATACCTCGAGCAGCTGAACATCGCTTATGGCTGACATCCGGTGCCGCCTTCCTGGCGCGATGTGCGTGGACATCCCTGGTTTAAAGGGAATAACCTCGACTATTCCCTCATCATTTTCCAGTTCAAGATACATCTCACCACTCAAGAGACGAATCGTCTCGTCCTTGATGTTGTGATGTTGAAGAGACAGACGCTCTCCAGCTCGAATGAACAGGATTTTTCCGACGTAAGTGACTGTCTCTGCCCAGATTTCTTCGTGTCCCCAGGGCTTTTCGACACGTCGGCTCACGGGGCTTCCGTGATCATTAAGTCGCGCGTACCCAGTGTTCGGGCAAGGTCGGTCCGTACCTTCGCAGCGGCATCTTTTGTTGGGTAGCTGCCCACCTTGACTCGATACCAGTTCTTTCCTCGTATGAGGGCGGCCACTCTGTATGCTTTCAATTTTCGTTCTTGAAGTTTCGCAACGCGGGCATCAGCATCTGCAGCATTCTCGTAGCTGGCAATCTGAACACTCCATCCTGACTTTGGTGCGGGCGCTGACTTTGGCGGATCAGGGGGAGGCTCTTGTTTGACCTCAGGTGCAGGTCTCACCTCGGTCTCAACAGGCTTCTCTTCAGGAGGCTCGGGTGCCTCTGGAGGGGTTCCCTCAGAGAGGGTCTCAGGGAACGCCAGCGGGGGCGCTGCAGCCTGCGCAGACTCAACCTCCCTGAGGAGCGCCTCCAGTGCATCTTCTCGTTGAGGATTCGGGAGGAGTGAATCGCTTGACTCAGTGATGGGAGTCTCGACCTGACTTCGGCCAACCTGGATGCCCACAAAGAAGGCCAGCAAGGCAATAGCGAGTGTCGCGGTACCCAGCGCGGCCAGGTGCCCCTTAGTGATCCAGATCTCTCTTCCATTCTGCGTATGCATTCACTTAGCCGTTGATGAGATCATCATATTGGTTTTGGGCGCTGTCGTCGCCTGGTCGATTGACCTGAATTGTCGCATCCTCGACCAATGCAGACCGCCAGGTACTGACTTCATGCGCAATCTTATCCAGAGCAGACTGAATAAAGCGTTGGTCATTGGCCACCAGTGCAACGGCGAGCACTGCATGGTGGTGGTCTTCGAGGTGACCAATCTCAGCGACTGAGAGGTTCTTCTTGGAGCGCAGTCGGTCTCGAATCTGCCCGACTGCCCGACGCTTATCCTTCAGTGACCGGGAGCCAGGGATGCGCAGGCTGAGGCGCAAAACACCTAGCCAGCAGGACTCATCTGGGGCTTCGAAGATCACCTTGGCTTAGAACGCGCTGACTTCTTCCTCGACGAAGGTCTCAAGCATATCGCCGATCTTGAGGTCGTTGAAGCCGTCGAGGTTCATACCGCACTCGTAGCCCTTCTCGACCTCGCGGACATCGTCCTTGAAGCGGCGAAGGCTGGCGAGTTTTCCAGTCCAGAGGATGACTCCGTCCCGGAGAAGGCGGACCTGATGAGCACGTGCAATCGAGCCCTCTTGGACGCGTACACCGGCAACGGTACCGATCTTCGGAACCTGGAATGTCTCGCGAATCTCTGCCATGCCCTTGACGGTCTCTTCGATCTTGGGTGCGAGGAGGCCCTTCATTGCGGCCTCCACATCCTCAATCGCCTCGTAGATGACGCTGTAGGTGCGAATCTGGATGGCGTACTCATCGGCGAGATGCCGTGCTTTGGAGTCAGGACGTACGTTGAAGCCGATGATGACGGCGCCATAGGTCTGGGCCAGGGTCACATCGGACTCGGTCACACCGCCGACTGCTGCGTGCAGGAACTTGACGTTTGCACCTTCTACATCAATCTGGTCGAATGAGCCCTTGATGGCTTCCAGGGTACCGTTCACGTCAGCCTTGACGATGAGGTTCAGTTGAACCTTCTCGCCCTCACTCGCTGCAGCCAGCAGGTCTTCAAGACTCACAGACTTAGGTCCGGAATGCGCCTTCTGGCGTTCGATCTCGAGGCGGTGCTCGGCGAGAGCGCGGGCTGCCTTGTCGCTCTCGACGACCACGAAGTTATCGCCAGCTGACGGAACATCTTGAATACCGATGATCTCGATGGGCGATGAAGGTCCGGCGGTCTTGATACGTTCGCCGTTGAAGTCGTTCATGGCACGGACGCGACCCCAAACGGTACCGAGCACGACGGTGTCGGATTGTTTGAGTGTACCGTTCTGCACCAGCAGCGTAGCGACGGGGCCACGGCCCTTCTCGACACGTGCCTCGAGTACTGTACCCTCAGCGTGGCGCTCCTCAGTAGCTCTGTACTCAGCCATCTCGGCGAGCAGTGCGATGTTCGCGAGCAGATCATCGATCCCGTCGCCCTTGAGGGCAGAGACGTTGCACATGATGGTCTCGCCACCGTACTCCTCGGGTACCAGTTCGTGCTCCATGAGCGCTTGGCGAACTTGACTGGGATCGACGCCAGGTCGGTCACACTTGTTGACCGCGACCAGGATCTGAACACCTGCAGCCTTAGAGTGGTTAATGGCCTCAATTGTCTGCGGCATGATGCCGTCATCTGCAGCGACCACCAGGACAACGATGTCCGTCACTTGAGCGCCGCGTGAGCGCATCTCGGTGAAGGCAGCGTGGCCAGGAGTGTCGATAAAGGTGATGAGCTGGCCCTTGTGGTCGACCTGGTAGGCTGCAGTGTGCTGAGTGATGCCGCCGGCCTCGCCAGCAGCAACATTCGCACGCCGAATGGTGTCGAGGAGTGTGGTCTTTCCGTGGTCAACATGGCCCATGATGGTGACCACAGGAGGTCGGATCTCTGTTCCTTCTTCCTCGGCCTCATCTTCGAGAGAGATCATGTGATCGGACTCGTCGAATGTGGTGTTGACAATCTCGTACTCGAACTCCTCAGCAATGAGCTGTGCTGTCTCGATGTCCAGCTCGTCGTTGACGGTGGCCATCTGACCCATTGCGATCAGGCTCTTGATGACTGCTCCAGTCTTGGCGCTCATACCGTGTGCGAGTGCGGCCACAGTGATGGTGCCGTTGACATCGACGCGACGCTTGATGGCTTTCGCCTGCGGGCTGGCCTTCTTGGGACCAGACGCCTTGCGGTTGCGCCGACGACGTCTGTGTGCTGCTGGGATGTCATCCATGTACATCTCAACACGGGTGCGTCGCTTCTCGCGCCGACGTGGACGCCCACCATCGGTCTTCCCTTCTTCGCCAGGTGTGTTGCGGCGACCGTCAACTGCGGGTGCTGCTGTGTTGCCCTTGTCATCGTTACGCCATCGCTTCTCACGCTCTGCGGTGCGGGCCTCCTCTGCGGCCTTGCGGGTCGCTTCGGGGTTGCTCGGGTCGTACCCTGGGGGCGGCTTCACAACTGCGGAGCCGAGACCCTTGAATGCGGGGTCACTGTGGAGGGTTGGCTTCTGAGCGCCCAAGCGGGGGAGCCTGCGGCCAGGTGAACCATCAGCGCGAGGGAGTCCGCTTGCAAGTCCTGAAGGACCCTTCGCTGGCTTCTCGGCCTCTTCTGCTGCCGCTGCGGGTGGAGCGGCCTCAGCGGTCTCAGTGGCTGTCTCGGCTGCTGGTTTTTCAGCTTCGGCCGTGGGTGCACTGGTCTCTGATTCAGGGCTTGCAGTCTCTGCAGCCGCCTCTACAGCCGGAGCCTCAGCGGGTGCTTTCTCTGCGGTCTCGACCACTGCAGGAGCAGCATCTTCAGCAGGCGCGTCTTCAGTCGCTGCTTCTGGAGCGGCCTCGGCGGCTTCGACTGCGGGAGCCTCTTCAGTCTTGGCGACCTTCTTCTTTTTCTTGGTGGTCTTCTTTTTCTTTTTGGGAGCTTCGACCTCAGCTGCCTCAGCTGTGGGAGCCTCTTCGACCTCTGCAGGGGCGGCGGCGACGTCTTCAGTCGGTGCGGCTGTTGGCAGGCTCGAGAGCGTGGGTGATTCTTCAGGCTCGTTCTTGCGGCGACGTCGAATGACGCGGGCGCCCACACGTGTGGTGACTCTCTTTCCTCCGGTGACCTCGCCGTCTTCTTTTGCGACACGGCGAGTGGTGGTTTGAGTCCTGTTGAGACGATCGATGAGATCCTTGGTCGACATGCGATTCCTTTACGGCCTTGTGGGTACTGATTCCACACCACGAATGACGGTTTCATTCGTTAGGTGTTGCAACGGAGGTTCAGCTAAAAAAGGCCCTTCTTCACGAAGCCCGGGAAGCTAACCCACGCTGACCCACCCTTGCAAGCTGTCAATTAGGCTTTGCGTCGTGCGGCCAGACCGCAATCCAAGCACGCTCCTCGGCCCTGTGCGGAGCAGGTGGCCGATTTGTGCTTTGTTGGTCTCAATAATATAGGTTGAAATACCACTTTCAGGATGTGCAACTTCTGTCGACACGCCGCTTCCTGCATCCGCAGCCAGCAGGATGGCCAGCAGGTGGTCGGATTGTTCGATCACCTGTGATCTTCCTGAGACGACCAGTCCGCTGCGATGGGCTTGCCGAAGTAGGGTTGTTTGATGCGATATGCGCACGGCTGAAATTTGAGATTTCCAGTCCTCTGGAGTCTTTACCCGCTGCTTGAAGTGGCGGGCTATCGACCCTGGATGAGTCTCAGCACGCTCAACACAGTGAAGCCTTCGACAGATCCAAGCCCGCTTGCCCGTATCAGGGGTGCCCACAGTCAATGATCCCCCTTGGCCAAGACCAAGAGGGATCATTGTGGTTGTTTGTCGCCGCGCACGGCAGACAGAACACGTTCTGCTGGGCACCTACTCGGCGTCCGCTTCGGCAGGGACATCGGCGTCCGCTTCGGCAGGGACATCGGCGTCCGCTTCGGCTGGGACATCGGCGTCCGCTTCGGCTGGGATGTCAGCATCGGCCTCGACAGGGAGTTCCTCGTCAGCTGATGGCGGGAGAGCAGCACCGTCATCGCTGGCGGGTGCCGCTTCGACGACGTCTTCGTCTCCGGATTCGATGCGATCACGGTCCTCGGCGATGAGGCGATCGAGGACAGCTCCTGCAGCCTCAATGATCTTCTCAGCGTCCTCGTCTTCGATGTCCAGGATACCGCCGATCTCGTATGCCTCGGCGTCGTAGATCTCCTTAGCGCTACGGAAGCCGTGTCGGATGAGTACCTCGACTCCGTCTTCGTCGAGACCGTTGACACCAGTGAGCTCGGATGTTGCAGCCTCGGTGACTTCGGTGTGTCGGCTCACGGAGAAGATGTCGATTCGCCAACCAGTGAGCTGGGCAGCGAGTCGGACGTTCTGGCCGCGCCGTCCGATGGCCTTGGAGAGTTGGTCGTCGGGAACGATGAGCTCCATCGAGTGTGTGTGCTCGTCGATGAAGACCCGGGTCACGTTGGCCGGTGAGATTGCATGCACGATGAAGCGCGCAGGATCGATGTGGAAGGGGATGATGTCGATGGCTTCGCCACGAAGCTCTTGGACAACGGCCTGGACTCGAGAGCCCTTGAGGCCGACACATGCACCGACTGGATCAACATCTCGGTCCACGCTTGAGACTGCGATCTTGGCGCGATGGCCAGGCTCGCGAGCACACGCCTCGATGCGGACGATTCCCTCGTAGATTTCTGGCACCTCGAGCTCGAAGAGCTTCATCAGGAGACCTGGATGTGTCCGACTGAGGACAACCTGAGGTGACCGTGAGGCGCGGGTAATGTCCAAGACGTAGGCTTGAATGCGATCGCCTTGACGGTATGTCTCGGTCTGCACTTGCTCGCGCTTGGGAAGAATCGCCTCGGCACGTCCGAGGTCGACAATGATGTTGCCCTTCTCGAAGCGGCGCACGATACCGGTGATGAGCTCGCCCTTCCGGTCCTTGAACTCGTTGAAGGTCATCTCGCGCTCAGCGTCACGGATCTTCTGGATGATGACCTGCTTTGCGGTCTGCGCAGCGATGCGGCCGAGATCTTCGACACCGACCTTGATGCCGAGCGAATCGCCCATCTCGCACTCAGGATCTGCAATTCGAGCGAGGTCAATGCTGATCTCGGTCTCTTCGTTCTCGACTTCGTCGACGACAGTACGGAACTCGAAGAGCTCGACTTCGCCGAGGTCTTCATTAAACTGAGCCTCGAGGTCGCGTTCGAGTCCGAAGCGCTTTCGACCTGCAGCAATCATGGCTTGCTCAAGCAACTCAATGAGGATGTCTCGAGGAATGTTCTTCTCTCGGTGAACAGTGTCCACCAAACGTGCGAGATCGCTGATCATGATTGCGCTCCTTCAAGCTGAGTACCTGCGAATTCCGCAGACTGGATACGAGAAAATTCTTCGAGGTCGAGGACCAGGTGGCCCCAGTCCAATTGGTTCAGTGGAACTCGGTGTTGTTCACCGTCCACCTCGATGAGGATGTTGTCGTCTTCGATTCCCTGGAGGGTGCCGGAGTAGCGGCGACGCTCGGGGCCAGGAATCAGGCGAAGCTTTGCCCGAAACCCCGTGAAGCGCTCGAAGTCGACGGCGCTCTGGATGGGGCGATCGATTCCAGGGCTTGAGACCTCGAGTCGGTATGGACCTGTCATCGGGTCTTCAACATCTAAAACTGGGGAGAGTGCGCGACTGATCTTCGCGCAGTCATCTACACCGAAGGTCGGACTGTCACAGTACAGGCGCACAATATCGCCGGTGACGTCGCCACTAATTTCGACTGCGAGCAACCGAAAACCTGCCGCCTCAATCGTGGGCTCCACGACTGCACGGACTTGGTCTCGGATATCGAGTCTAGTTGTGGCTTCCATTGTGTCTGACCAAAAAAAAAGAGCGAGGGGGCCGGCCGGCCGCCTCCACTCAAGTGTGTGCGTTCGGAATGTGGCGGCCGTCTATCCGTGGCCCACCTGACAGTCAAACATCAATGATCGGAAGAGAGGGGGAGAGGGCGTGCATCTGGACAGCGCTGGAGCTTGTTCGTCTTTCGGAGCTCGGACCTGCTCGCTGGGGTGGCTGAGTTCTGAATTATCTCCACAATGAAATCTCTCGCAACTTCGCGGGCCAAGCCGCCCTCCTTTACACAGGACCTGTTGGCCCAGAAATCGAAGATAGCTGCCCTGCGCTGAGCGTGGCTCTCCAGGAAGGGTCCATCGCCTGCCTGGCCCTGCTCCCAGATCTCATCCAGGAGGTCCGGGATCTCTTTACTGAGCCGTGCGTCCATGCTGTGAGTAATGACCGCACCTTTCCACTCCCGGAGGTACGGTGTGATCTGCTTCACGACGCGCTCTTTATGACCCGAGAGTTTTCGACGAGAGATCAGCTGGCCGCCGGGCTTAATACAGGCCGGAGTGATGGTGAAGGGCGGTAAGCACCAGAGGTAGCGAAGCTTGTTTGACTTCTTGCCCGGAGGATCAATCTTGAGGGGGCTTCGTTTGAGACTGACCCAGCCGTCGTCGTCCAAGATGACTGTAGGCTTGTAGGCTGCGCGATGGCGCAAGATGGAGCGCCCATTCTTGCGCTTGACCTCGGCGTACCCCATGCGTTGGAGCTTGGTCACGACCATTTGCCGGGTCCGAGCGACCTGGAGTTGACCCAGAACGATCATCTCCTCATTGGCCTCATCGGCCTCATCGGCCGTGCTCTGATTGGATTTCTCCAGTGCTGTGTCGTCCACTACAGCGGTTGCTGGCGGCTCGCTCGAAGCAAGCGCCAGGCTCGACAAAAGCAGCAGGCTACTGAC
>Ga0315320_10001965_pt1 | contig 17074 bp, 10 predicted proteins | sample M140m21515metaG_FD_203458 | JGI IMG/M metagenome (GOLD analysis project Ga0315320, IMG submission 203458) | Ammonia-oxidizing marine archaeal communities from Monterey Bay, California, United States - M1 40m 21515 | ecosystem: Environmental > Aquatic > Marine > Coastal | place: USA: California... | reverse complement strand
ACGGTCCGGCGATATTGATGAGCGCCGTCTATCAAAAAGAGTCGATGTTTGCGGCAGACCTGAAGAGACTGGGCGCGCATGGCTTTCTGGCGAAGCCTTTCTCGGTCATCGACCTGGGCCGAAAGGTGAATGCGATCCTCGCAGAGCCTGAGGGCGGGCGTGCCAGCGTGCGTATGCTCCTGGCCCCGAGCGCTCCTGCGGCAGACCCTCTCCCCTCCGCCTCCGCGCAGACGGATGGTCGGGCATCCCCACTCCAGTCCGCTGCGCGGACGACAGACCGGAGCTTGACCCATCAAGTAGGCGCCGCTCCCGAGCTCACGTTCTCTGGGGGGGGCTCCCCTGCGAACGCCCCTGCGGGAGAACAGACCCTGGACCGGGCTGGCTATGCGCGCCTGGTGACGCACTTGTTTCACAGCCACGCCTCTGGGGTTCTGCGCCTCTCTCACGGGACGGATCGGCTGAAGTTGTTCTTCCTCAACGGATACCCAGTTTGGGCCGAGACGCCTCGGGCCGCGGATCTGGTCGATTGGTTGGTGGATCAGGGAGTGCTCGTAGGTGAACAGGTCCAGCACCTCTTGACCTACCAGAGCGCTCCCGAAATCCGAGAGGAACTCCTTCGAAGCGAGCTCATCAGCATTGGGACTCTGGCTCCCCTCCTCGAGGGGTGGCTTGCCTGGCAAGTCCGTCGCACCTTGGGAGCGGGGGTGGGCTCGTTCGTGTTCGAGACCACCGATGCGTTCGCGGGAATGATTCCAGTCTACGAAGTGAATCCGATCAGAGAGCTCTGGCAGGCTCTTCGCGATGTACGCGTGGACGTACTGGAGCCCGACCTTGCCGGTCTGTCTGGGCGTGCTCTCGGCCGAACGCGTAGCTTCAATCGACTCTTCGGGTACATCGGGACCAGTGGCGAACTGCGGAGCCTGGGGGAGCATCTGCTCGACCCTCGCCCGCTCGAGGACGTACGTACGCGCTTCTCGGACGATGACTCCACGAGATGCCTGTGGCTACTAATAAGCGCTGGTCTGGTCGCTATCGCTGATTCCCCAGGCAGTAGTCAACCACGAGATCAGAGGGCGGTCCGCGGCGCGGTCCGAGGGGGGCTGCCGGCAGGGCCACCTCGGACTCAGACTGTCAGGGCGGAGAGGGGACAGTCTCCATCAACGCCTCCTGTTTCTCGCGTGTCTGGTCCCGGTGACAAGCACACGCGTCGATATGGCAAAGGGATGGTGGATGCCCTTCGTAACAAGTCCCTCGCGGTTGGCTCACCCTCGAAGGCCAGCGGCCCCGAGGCACGGGTTGCTCGGGACTACGTTACGAGGATGGAGCTCGACCACTACGCGTTCCTCAGTGTTCCCCGTGAGGCATCGACGGCGACGATCGATGAGGCCTACCAGAGCCTCGCTCCGCACTACCGTCTGCGCAATCTGGGAGGTGAGACCCACCCTGACACCCGTCGTCAGGCCAAGGAGCTCCTGTCCAAATTGGTTGAAGCGTTCGAAGAGTTGTCGAATCCGGTGACTCGTCGCCGGTACAACCGGGATCTGGCCGAAGGCAAAGTCCGACGAAAAAAGACCCAACGTCCAGAGAGCACCCCGGGGTCGAGCATTCCAGGCTCAGCCAACGAGCCACTTTCGGGCTACCCCTCTTCAGGTTCAGTCGAGCGCCTCTCCGAGCTTGGGGCGACGCTCGGAGATGAACTGTTGAAGCGTTGGCTCCAAGCGCGGCGCGCGATTCACTCGGGTGATCACCAACGGGCTCTCTCTCTTTTTGAGACCCTCCGCACAGACTTGCCGTCAGAGCCGGGCTTGCTCGCGGACATGGCCTGGTGCCGTTTGAACCTGGGTTCTCCATCGGATGCTCGGACTCAGGACAAGGCTCTCGAGTGGGTGCAATTGGCGGCGGCGTTCCGGCCCGGGCATCCGGATGTGGTCGAAGTCAACGCTCGAATCCTTACGTACTCCAGCACCCCTAAGTTGGCGGTGCGTGCGCTTGAACGGCTGGCTGCGCTTCGACCTGACCTCATCTGGGTCAGCAGGGAGATCGCCCGGCACCGCGCGTTGATCGAGGCCGCCGGCGACGGCAACGGAATGTTCTCGGGCTTGTTTGGTCGTGGTCGCAATCGGGGTCAGAGCTAGGCGTGCTTCGGTGCTTTGCCCTCCTTGTGTTTGGCCTCGTTGCTTTTTCTCCGTCGCCCGCCTCGGCTTTTGCCCCCTCATCGGAGGGGAGCTTGGTCTCTGATGGCTTGGCAGTGGCCGCAATCGAGCTCGATTCGCCCATCGCGAAACCTTCTGACGCCGCGCTCATCGAGTTTACGGCCTGGCTGAGCTCGCTGGCTCCAGAGACTCCGGTGGATCCTGAGCGTTTGCTTGCTTCTTTGGGCCTTGCAGACCCGCCTCTTTGGTCTGGGGGAACCCATCAGGCCCGGCGGTTCTTACTTGAGTCTTCTCTCAGGCAAGGGCTGGCGCGATCTGTCTCGCCTGCCTCGCACTCCTCTCTCGCTCAGCGCGCCACGGACCTTTCTTTGTTGGGTGCCCTCTGGAACGACTCATCGAGTCCGGCAATCACCGAATGGTTTGTGGGACTGTCCCTGGCGTCTGTCGTGTCCGCGAGTGAGCCGTATGCTTCAAAATCTCAGCTCTCCACGGAGCTTGTAAGCGAGCTGACTGGGGCCGCGCAGCGCAGCCGAATCACCTCCCTGGGCGGGTTTTTCGGGAGACAGGACAGCATCTCTACGCTGCATTGGGGTTTGATCGCGGAGGTCAAGAAATCCCCCTGGCCGCTTGAAGAGCTGGGAGCAGACGCATTGACCTCAATCAATGAGGACCGCGCGCTTGTGGGCCTAGTGGATAGCGCTTTGGCCGAAATGGGAGGAGCATCGGAGGAGGCGACGTTTGGTCAGGCGGTCGCTTGGGCCGCCAGAGAGCGAGGTAGACGCGAAGCCTCGATCATCTACAGTTTCGCATGGCGCGGTGTGGCCGGCCCCGCGACCAAATCCCCAGGGAGCCCAGAGATGATGGAACTGCAGACCCTTCACAGGGGTGCCGCTGGTCGCGCTGCGACTGCGATGCGTGTTTGGCATCGGCTCTTCAGGCAATCCGCGGAGCTTGAGGATGGAGCTGCAGCGATTGTGGTGGATACGGGGACTGACTTTGAGGCCGACAGGCTCCTCGCAAACAAGAAGGCTCGCCGCGCGCGCGCGCTCCCTCTCGCGCGGCGTGTGGCCGCCGATCTGAGCCCGCCCACACCTGATTCTCCTCCAACCCCACCCGCGAAGGATCCGAGGGTGCCCTTCTCTATGCTCTTCGTCGCCCTGTTTGTTGTGGGTTGGGGCTGGTGGTTGCGTCGGTCATTGAAGGGCGGATCGCCAGCGCCTTGGAGCAAGGGAGCCGCGACGGTCCTCATGCTCGGGGTGTTTGCCCCTACCTCTGCGGATGCTGTGACTCGCTCCTTCCCGCACGAAGAGTTGCTCGCCCAGTTCGCGGGCGCCGAGCCCTTTGGGCCGGAACGCGTCGGTTTCCCGAGCGCAGAACAGATTCAGGCACGGGATAACGCCGACGGTGTCACGGTGATTGGGTACCTCCCGTATTGGGTCGAGCCGGAGAACATCCCCTGGGACCAGATTGATGTACTCGCTTACTTCTCAGTCGGGGTCAACGCAGATGGCTCGCTGTCCAGCAATGACCATGGTTGGGGTGACGCGGGCGCCGACGCGTTGATCGAGGCGGCCCATCAGGCTGGGGCACAGGTCACAATCGCGGCGACGCGATTCGGAGGCTCCGAACTTCAGCCCCTCATGTCCTCACCTACCGCTCGACAAAACTGCATCGACAATCTGATTGCGAAGATGATCGAGGGAGGAGGCGACGGGATCGATATTGACTTCGAAGGCCTGGAAGTGGGGAATCGCCAAGACTACGTGGACTTCATTATTGACCTGCGTGCAGCAATGCAGACCGCGCAGCCTGGCTCGTTACTGACCATGGCCACCCCCGTCATCGATTGGGAGGGTGCGTATGACTACGATGTCCTCGCGGATAACTCCGACTTCTTGTTCATCATGGGATACGCATTCGCGGGCAGCTGGAGTGATCCTCAGCCCAACGCCCCGCTAGATGGCGGAACGCCTTGGGGATCGCGCTCTCTCCGTTGGTCCGTCCAGGACTATCTGCAGTGGGGCGGGGCGTACAACGCGTCGAAGTTCATCCTCGGCCTGCCTCTGTATGGACACACCTGGGACACGACCGACGACTCCGTTCCAGGCACCGAGGATGGCGACGTCAGTTCGACCTTCTACTCATCCTCACAGGAGAAGTTTACTCAGCATGGCTCTCTGTGGGACGCCGTCTCCTCGACTCCTTACACGATGTGGCAAGAAGGAAATCAGTGGAAACAGATGTGGTCCGAGGATGAGACCTCGATTGCTCTGAAGGCAGATATGGCCCGCGAGGAGGGAATCGGTGGGTTTGGCTTCTGGGCTCTGAATTACGACGAAGGCGATGCAGCCCTTTGGGCAGCGACTCAGGGCGTGCTTGATGACTGGAATGGTGTTCCTGGCGACGACGACGACGACGACGACGACGACGACGACGACGACGGAACCGACCCTCCCGTCTCTGGTGTTCCAGAGCTTCTCGTGAGGATTCCCGAGGCGGTCGTGGCAGGTGAGACGGTCTACGTCGACGCCGCCGACAGCACAGACCCCGATGGTGCTGGGCTCAATTGGCAATGGACTCAGTCCGGGGGCCCGACGACCAGCGTTCTCTCGGGGACAACCAACAGACCCTCGTTCCTCGCGGAGTTTGAAGGGGTGTACGCCATCTCGGTGGTGCTGACGGATATGGATGGGGACAGCGTCGAGGGCGAGTATCTCGTGCGAGCAGTCTCGGAGTCGGACGCGAACCTGATTGATGATGGCCAGGCTTGCGGAGGCGAGTGTTCGGCTGGGGGGACTGGAACCCCTGCCGGCTTGGCCCTTTTCCTGGCGTGCCTCGCCCTTGTTCGACGGAGGGAGCGTTCGTGACCAGCCCCAGGTTCATCGTCACCGGAGAGCTACTCGGCCGTCACTACGATGGCTTCAATTTCGCGGCGCATGTCCCCCGTGACCCAGTTCAATTTCCACGGCGCTATTCGGAGCCTGTGGACATCGAAGTGATCGGGTTTATCGCGGCCTCGCTCGCCTTTGGGCGGGTCGCTGCGTTCGAGCCTCACCTCGAGCGAATTTGCACCGCGCTCGGGCCGTCACCCGCAATGACGTTGATTTCTGCTGCCGCTGCGGACCCCGACCCCGATGCGGTCGATGCGGTCGATGAAGCAGCTTCGCGGCAGTACCGTTGGCTCAAGACTGACGACCTGCGCGCGATGATGATTGCCCTGGGTCGAGTCGTGACTGAGTGGGGCTCACTCGAAGCAGCTTTCGCCGCTGGAATCCCGAAGCGCAAAACAAAGTCGGTCAAGGCTGCGGGCGTGTGGGGGCCACTCGGTGGCTTCCTGTGCATGCTGCGGGCTCATGCGCTGGCGGTGCATCCGGAGCCAGAAGAGCGCCATCGAGCACTGGCATTCCTCTTCCCGTCAGCGACGGGGTCAGCGGCGTGCAAGCGGCAACATATGTTCTTGCGTTGGATGGTGCGCCCGCCGACAGAGGGCGTCGATCTTGGCCTCTGGACGGTTCTGAAGCCTTCGGAGCTTGTGTGTCCATGCGACGTACACACCGCCCGGATTGGTCATGCCTTGGGGATCTGCAGTCGGCCGGAGGCGTCTCGCAAGGTCGCGGAAGAGCTCACTCGCACCCTGAGCCTATTCGACCCGGAAGACCCGACACGCTTCGACTTTGCGCTCGCGCACCTCGGTATCAGCGGGGGATGTCGGGCAACCTATCTCCGGACGGTCTGCGAGCCGTGTGGCCTGCGTGAGGTTTGCCAGTGGTGGGGACGGCTCTAAAGAGATCTGTCGGGCTACCGGTTGGGCGGCGCTGGGTTCCATCCATCTCCGGCGGTGTCCAAGAAGAAGGCGTTGGATAGCGCGTAGGGCAATGCGCTGCCGTACGGGCCGCCCAGAGCATCGCTCCCCTGGACTTCGACGACATACCAAGCGTCGGAGTCACGTACATCCTCGAAGGTGCCGCTCCACCAGACACCGTCGACGCTTGGTCCAGTGATCACCTCCTCCAGAACGGTCTCTCCGTATCTGATGACCCGCACCACATCCGGGCGTGCCCATTCCGGGCCCAAGACTGTGATTGCGAGGCTGATGGTGTCGCCGGTCTTCGTGCTTCCGGGGAGGTTGGTTCCATCGTTCACAAGCAGTGAGACCCCACCAGCCACAATGACGCGCCCTTGCCGGATCGCCTCGCTCAGAATCTCGGGAGTTACTTCGCTCGCGACGTCGGTACCGACCATGACCTCAGTGCGTCCGTAGCCGCAGCCTGAAGTGCGTCCATGTGAATCGGAGACCCCAATGGGGATGCGCTTGTGCCCGTAATTCAGCCAGGAGAACCAGTCCGCGCGTGGCTCTTCCCAACTGCGTTGTCCCTTTCCGTTGACGATCTCCACGAGGTCAAAGTTCCAGGACCAGTAGTCGGGCCGAAAGGGTTCTCCGGTTTCAGGCTCATAAAGGCCTGCTGACATCATTCCGCTCGGGGATTCTCGCCCATGATTGACTTGGATGAACGCCCCTTCGGGTGCGGCCTTCCTCATCCTCGCGAGCAGTTCATCCGTGTTCTTCAGGGGCATCCACCACGCTGGGGCCCCTCCGTTGGGAACCGAGGGGCCTGATGAAGGCGCGGGAAACAGATTGAAGTGGCCGCGCAAGACCGAGCTCACTTCGACCCCGTCAATGACGGTCATGGTGTCTTCGAGGCCCAACGCAGGGACCAGCGGCCCGTACGCAACCATTCGGTCATGGTCCGTCGTGACAGGGAGCTCGACGCCCGCTGCGGCGCAGACCACAAGGCGATCCTCCATGGGAAGACTGCCGTCCGTGCTTGGGGCGGCGTGCAGGTGGGAGTCCATCGCGAGGTATCCGCTGTTGCGGGGGATGACCTCCTCAAGGTTGACGCTGGTGGAGCCGCCGGTCGTCGTCACTTGGGCGCTGTGGGTCTCTCGGCTGTGGCGATGAGAGGCGGACACTGTCAGCTCATAATCGCCCGGAGGAAGAGGGATGGAGACGTCGCCGTCTGCGGTCCAGACTCGCATGGCGGTGGTCGTGCGAGCCGGCAAACCGAGCCCTGCTCGCCAGGCGTCATCGATCGGGGAGTCTGGTGGGCCTTCGGTGTGGGCTACCTCGATGTAGGCAGCTACGGGATTACCACCTGAGGTCACCGAGACGGCGAGGCTGCTTGCTGCCGGGAGCACAAGGTCCAGGGTGGTGCCGTTCTCGGGGATGCTGACGGTCGAGGGGGTGCCATCTGCATGTCCTGACGCCGAGACCAGCGCGACAGGGCTGCTCTCCCCGCGGAGAGCGGAGAGTTGACGCGCATTCACCGAGGGTTGACTAAACGGCGCGTAGCGTCCCGCAGCGGCGGGGAGGTCGACGTACTCGTCGGTGCCGTTCCCGGTGACGATCGCCGTGTAGTCGCCAGGAGGAACGCTCATGGTGTACCCACCGTCGGCCTTAGTCAGGGCGAAGCCGAGGAATCGAGTGGACTCGCCGCTGTCGTCGATCAGGTGGACCCTGGCCCCTTGCACGGCAGTCCCGTTGGAGTCCTGAACCAGGCCGCTTAGCGTGGCTGTCTCCACGCCTTGCGCTTCATATCGAGCAGCTTCGACGGAGGCAGGGTCTGGGCCCACCGCGCGGTAGCGCTCCAGCACGGTCTCTTGGCCAGGGGGAATGTCCCGCCAGCCGTGCGCGAGCAGCTCGATCCCGCTCGACGAGAGCAGGTCGCCGGCTCCGAACTTGTCGAGAGGCCCATCTGCGCGATAGAGGAGCATTGACGCCTCTCCATGCCGACCAACCACTCCGACGCCTGGTGGCTCTTCGAGGGCTCCTGGAGAGAGACCTTCATCGGAGCCGTACGGAGCCAAATCCTCCCTCGCGGCGATCAGTCCATCTAAGGGGTTTACGCGGACGTCGTCTGGCCCCGGATTGGCGAGGGTCGTTCTGATGAGGAGCGCGGAGCTGTCTGGCTCCAAGATGTAGTCGGTGGTGATCGTCAAACCATTGGCTGCAGCGATCGGGCCGTCCGACTCCGTGACTCCTTCGACAAAAGTCCAACTCTCATCCGTACCAATGACTCGGATGATGGCTGGTCCTCCATCTGATCCATCGGCAGCCAGTTCCACGCTGTCTGCCCCTGCGACTCGTCCGATACCAAACGCGAGGAACGCCTCCTCGAGGGTGTCTCGTCCGAGTTGCCCCTCGGGGCGAACGATGTCGGCGTCGATGAGAGATCCGGCGATCCCGACGTATCCGTGGCCGTCCTCTCGTCGGACCGCAAAACGGACGCGATCGTTGTAGACGACCAGGTCTCCCGGGCGCGCTTCGGCCGTAATCCCGCCCCAAGCGGCGGCCGCGAAGGCTGCGGGGTCAGACGGAAGCACTCCCCCGCGAGCCTCGCCCGATGCAGCGGGGATGGAAGGGTCGAGGCCGAGTCCGGGCGCGGGGGTCGGTGTCTCCGGTTCGTTCGTCGGTGCCGTGGGGCACCCCAGCGAGCAGGAAAAGATAAGGAGACAAAGGTAGATCCGAAGGACAGGCATGGAACACCAAGGGTGGGTAGTAGCGTCGGGGCGAGAGAAGGTGTGCTCGCTGGTCTAGACTCTACGCCCACTCGATAGGAATCGCCCATGCGTCTTACCGCCCCGCTGCTTGTTTCCCTGCTTGGAATCCCGCTGATCGCTGGAACTGCGAGTGCGGACCCGTTGGAGATCGACGCGGATGACATTGGTCCTCGGTGGGAAGGAGTGAACTTTCACGACAACTTTGGTTGGCGAGTGGTGGGCCCTGGAGACCTCAATGGTGATGGACTGTCGGACTTTGCCGTAGCAGGCCCGCAGGATGATGGGCCGAGCACGTTCGACTCCACGGTGAGGGTCTTTCTCGGTCGTACAGAGCGTCCTCCTGGGATCCGTCTGGCTGAGTGGTCTGACGCGACCTTCATCGATGCTGGGTCCTCAGACGACTCGGTTTTTCGGTTTGCGATCATCCCTGATGCGACAGGCGACGGAGAACCGGATGTCCTGGTAGCCGAGCCCAACGCGAGCAGTGCAGGGCTCGCGTACCTCTACGCAGGAGAGCCGGACTGGAACACTGATCAGACCGCTGCGGACGCGGTGAATCGGTGGCGTGGTTACGAGCAGGAGGAGTACCCCGATCTCGCCGACCAGACACGCCCTTCGGATGTTGTCGGCGGAGACTTCGATGGCGACGGTCTTTCGGACATCGCCATCGCCTCGGTTCTCTTCAATCGGGTCTGGGTCGACTACAGCGCAGATGGTTTTGGTGGCAACGTCGTTCTGTCGGACCTCTCGTATTTCAGTGATTGCATTGACGAGTTCCCCGGAGCGAGCTTTGGAACCGCCCTCGCGGTGGGCGACTTCAACGACGACTCCCGCGCAGATCTTGCGGTGGGCGCACCAGGCTGCGACTCAGACGCGGGCCAGGTCCAAATCTTCTACGGAGGAGATGGCGGACTCCCTGCGGAGGCGGACCTCATCATCAACGGCGGCGACAGGATCGGAAGTCGGCTCTTCGCTGACGACCTAGATGGTGATGGCGATGACGATCTCTTCGTGCAGGAGCTAGGGACCGGCGACAATGAAAACAAGGGGGGGCTCTGGATCTTCCTTGGAGGAGCGGGTGGCCTTTCAGCGAGCCCATCGGTCACTGTCACTGCGGGTTTCTCGGATGGCCGGCTCGGGGCCTCAGTCGCCGTGCTCGACGACATTTCGAACCCGCCGGATGGCATCCCCGAGCTTGTGGTTGGTTCCCCTGAGGCGAGCCTCTCCGGTGTGGGTCAGGGGGCGGTCTATGTGTTCGAGGGGCAGGACCCATGGCCGGCGGAGCTTCAGGTGGGGGACGCGAAGTACCGTGTGGATGGTTCCGGGCTGAACAACTGGTTCGGTCACTCCCTGGCAACGCTGTCGGACTTCAACGGGGACGGCTATCCCGAGATCGTTGTTGGTGAGCCGAACTTCTCGGCGGAGAACTCTGAAAACGAGTTCCACCGAGGGCGGATCTACCTCTTTAACTCGCTCCCAGATCGCGATGAGGACGGGGACAATGTCTCCACTCTCAACGGTGACTGCGACGACACAGACCCTGCGGTCCGTCCTGGTGTGCTTGAGGAGTGCAACGGGTACGACGACAACTGCAACCATGAGACGGACGAGGGTTGTGGGGACGACGACGACGACGACGACGCAACGGATGATGACGATGCGACCGCGCCACCTCCTGGAGACGATGACGACAGCGAGGGAGGCTGCGACTGTGCTTCGTCCCTGGTGGACACGGAGTCGACTCCGACCGGCTTCGCGTTGATGCTCGCGTTGACCGCGCTCGGGCTCTACCGCCGCCGCACGCTATAAACGCCGGTCGCCTCAGCTACTAGGACCCGCTCGCGCTGCACGCCCTGCTGCGCTTCAGTCGAGCGATTCTCCAGGACGGCCTGCTGCCAGACCTGGATTCGAGAGACGCCAACGCGCCCTCCGAGCCGGACGACGTGGGCTTCCGCCCAGGAGTCCACAGGCGCCGCTGGGCGGAGGTAGTCAATACGGAGGTCGATTGTGCTGACCTGGTCACCAATCGCCAGGCCGCTGAAGACCGCCGCCCCTCCTGCTGCATCCGCTAGAGCGGAGAGCGAGCCACCGTGAAGTGCGGGGACGAGAGGGTTGCCGATGAGCTCAGGCTTAAATGGCATCAGCAGTGTCGTTTTGCCCCGCTCCAGGCGCTCCATGGTGATCCCAAGGTGGCGGTTGAACGGGATTTCGTGCTCGAAGAAGGTCCGAATCCCGTCAAAGAGATCGTCGTCGATAGGCTCCGCAAGGGTATCCGAGTGCTTCATGACGGCAGGGTAGGACCCTCCTCGGCAGCGTGCCCGGTCCTAGTGGCACGGACTTCGCTTTCACAGCGAGAGCGTGTCGGCTGGACTAGGATCCAGACCGAGGGATGAGATGGCGCAACCACACGCTGACGGAGGCAAAATGTATTGCGAGTTCAGAACGGCAAAAAACCGTCGGATGTTTGGCCTCTGTGGGACGCTCATCCTGCTGTTCTCCGCCGGTTGTGCCCCCACTCGTGAAGACACCCCCGGCGATGGGGGTGGAGGCGGTGACTCGCTTCTCACAGCTCTGGTCGCCACGGAGCCATCGTCGGAGAATGTGTATTCCTCCGCGCATGTTTACCTCGTGGACGTGGACTACACGTGTGATCAGATTCGAAGCAACTATGGGCTCGGGTGGTGGGACCTCTCGAGCGAAACCTCCTGGGTGATGACGACCGTCTACAAGGGCCAGGGGGTGGACTGGGAGAGCTCCTACCGATCCCAGTATTCATGGAACCTGCAGGGGGAGTTCGACTACTCGTCAGCTGACTTCTTCTTCGGTACCTTCGGGGTGGGTGGCTATGGCACCGGCGACATCCCACCGGCTCCCGGGAACGACCCGGTCGATGAGGAAGCACGGGACCAGCAAGGCAACCTTGGAGCAGACGCCGCGGGCATGGACGATTCCCTGACGTTCTCCTTGTGGAGTGAAAGCACTGTTCGCGGGTCCATCGCAAGCGAAGGAGGAGACTGGTTCTTCGACGCGACGAACTGCGGTGAGCTTCCGGGCGGGGATGTCGGGGTGCCGTACTCTGGTGGAGGGGCGACAACGGATGAGCCATAGCTGGACCGCACCCATCGTCGGACTGGCGGCTGTGCTGATTGCCGGTTGCCAGCCTGCGATACCCGACGAGCCAGTGCCTCCGGGACTAAGCCCAGTCGAGCAGCAGGCTCTCATGATTTGGACCGTGTCCGATCCTGCTCTGACGGTTGGAGAGCGCGCCTCGAGCCTCATAGGCGAGTTACGCCCAAACGGGATCGTTGCCTCCGGTGATGCCGCCCCGACTCTCGTCTCAGGAGAGGAGAATGCACTTGCCGCGGATGTCTTCGCGTGGGTGCGGGGCACAATCAACACGGGGGTCCCTTTGGCCTTGATGGCAGAGATCCCTCTTCTCCCGGGCTCTGCACCCGAGGTGTGCTTCGACCCGGCGAGTCCTACCGCTGACCCCGCCATCGCCGCGCTCGGCGACGAACTCGCGCTCATGTTCGACGCCTGGCCTGAGCTCAGCGCTCTCCTTCCTGACCCAACCCGTACCTCTCCGTACTGGGAGGTGGACTGCACATGTACTCCCTGCGACTCCACTGGGGTCAGTGGAATGGCGGACAGACACCGCACCCTGTGGTCCGTCGTCGTGGAGCAGGTGGGGCTTCGCCAGCGCGACCTTTGGTGGTGGCATCAAGCCCCAGGTAGCGTCCTTGAAGGAGCACCCGAAGGAGCCCCGGATTTACCGCGGCAGGTCCTCGACCTGATGCTCGAGGGTGACGTGGGTGTGGACACGTCTATCCGAGCGCCTTCTGGTCTTGGGATGTCCTCTCCGTGGTCGTCAGCCCATCCCGTGTTGGAGCAATCAGCGGTCCGTGGGGTCGCGGGGTCGTTGGACGCCTCGGGTTCGACCTATGGACCCACCGACGCGCTTCTTCTCTTCCCCCTTGACCTCTATGCGCAGCTTCGTTCGGAGCGGAGTCTCGGGGTCAGCTCCTGGTTCGTGGAACTCGATGGTGGTGGGCGTTCTGTGGTGGGTGGACTTGAAGAGTTCGACCTTCGCATGATCGAACGCGCCTTTCGCGACCCCGCGACCTCCCCGTCCGAGTTTCTGGTTACCGCTCTCGAAGATCGTTACGGTTTGGGTGAGGATGAGGCGTATCAGTTTGGGCGCGCGCTGCAGGACACGGGCCACGCGCTCGCGTTAGCGACACACCCGATGGGCATCTCCATTATTGGAGTGGACCAGGGGACACCTGCTTCCTTGCCGCTTTCGTACGACAGCCCCGCGGTCTTCGATGGTGCCTGGCTTGCCCGGACCGAGGCTCTTTCCAACCCAGACCTCGACACCATTGTGCAGGTGAACCAGTGGAGTAAGGAGGCAGCTCTGACATCGTCGGCCGCCATTGGCGCGCTGAACAGTGTCGAAGACTTGCTCTCGCCGGAGGACGCTGGGCTCCTGAGACGCCGGCTTAAGACGTTGGACTTCGCTGTCCGCGCTTGGGGGCGACTTGCTCTCGCCGACGTCACTCTCAGGGCCTTCGAGGGAGGACTCAGTGATGAGCGCCTTCTTAGTTGGCTGAGTGAAGACATCGTGACTCTCGATTATCTGGCGGATGAGGTGGATACATCGCTGTCTGCGGGGACGATTGCTGATGCGTTTCCAGCGATTCCTGCAAACCTACGTTCTGTCGCAGATCAACTCCGTGCGGTGGTGGGGACCACATCCAATGTCGCCCGAGACTTCCCAGTGCTTTACCGGTCCAGGCACGACTTCCAGAATGGACGAGTGAACTACCACTGGACCGTCACACCGCCTGGAGTGGGTTGGGTCGAGCGGGGCACGATGTTCCCCGAGTACACCGAAGAGAGTGACCGCAACGAGGAGACTGCCTCTTGGTGGCATGCATGGAACGTCGGTGTTCCAGCGGACACAAAGATCACATGGCGTCCTTGCACAGAGAGTCCAGAAGGACTCGTGGTGTGTGGCTCTGACCGCATCCTGTGGACTCCTCAGTAGGGCAGAAGCTGGTCCTTATCAAGGGACAACAGGAGCTCGGAGTTGGTCCTGGATCCTTGGGACGCCCCTGGTTTGGTAGCGTCGGCCCCATCATGAAGTCTTCGTTTCCTGTTCTCGTCCTCCTGCTCCTTCTTCCCTATGTGGTGGGTTCTGCTCCCGCCGTCGTTGGTGAACCCGAGTCCCTTGAGCAGTCACCGCTGACCGTGTATCTGGTCCGGCATGCGGAGAAGATGAGTGACAGTCGGGACCCGGCACTCTCGGGCGCGGGGAGGGCACGAGCAGAGACTTTGGCGAGAGTCCTGAAGGACACTGCAGTCAGACATGTTCATAGCTCCGACTACACACGCACGAGAGATACAGCCGGCCCGGTGGCGAAGAGTCATGGTCTGCAGGTCCGTCTCTACGATCCATCGGACCTCCCATCCATTGCTGCGTCGCTCTTGAGTGCGGGGGGCCGACACCTCGTGGTGGGACACAGCAACACGACGCCAGCACTCGTGGGCCTGCTCGGAGGGGCTCCAGGTGAACCCATCGAGGAGAAGAGCGAGTACGACCGGCTCTACGTCATCACGGTCGGGGGGGACGGAAAGGCGCAGACCACGTTGCTCCGCTATGGCGCCCCTGCGACGCCGGAGCCCGCGGGAGGAAGCAAACCCTAAGCCCTACTCCGAGAAGGTCGGAGTGAAGGGGGCACACTCGTCTGTAGTGGCAGTGCAGTACCAGGCGAACGAGACCTCTTGTCGGCCGATCACGTGGTCCACCTCGACGCTGTAGTTCACTCCAACGTCGAGGTGGTGACGGTCTCCAGGCTGCCAATAGAGCTGGTCCGCGTGAAGCCATTCGAAGCCGCGGTCGAGCAGTTCCTGGTTGAACCAGGCACGCGCAGAGGACTGGTCCCCCTGCCTGATAGCGCGCTGGCCCGCTTCTGCGACCATTGACTTGAGCCGCGCGTGGTCGCGATAGAGAGGGACATATTTGATGCTGGCGTAGGCCATCGCGCCCACCCCGAGCGCGAGAAGCAGGGCTGGCAAAGTCACTCGACCCGACTGAGCGTAGGAGCGTTTCACAAAAGGAATCGTAGGTCTCCTCGAGGGGCGATGCTTCCCTCGTTGAACAAGCGATGCGGAGGGCTATGACTAACCGCTTGCGAACCCTTCACAAAGCACGAGCCTTGGAATGGTAGATCAACCACCCCATGACATCGGAACCCTCCAATATTGAACTCGCACGCGCCGCCGCCCTGCGTGCGCGCGGCGCGTGGAAACGCGCGAGGTCTGTCATCGGGGGGTTCGGGGGACTATTGATCGCGTTACTTGCGATGACGTCTCACGCCATGTTCTTGGAGTGGACCCGCACCGGTGGGTTGAGCACATCGCATCTTCTTTCGCTCTTGCCCTGGCTTTTCCTTGCGCCCCTGGCCGGGTTGGCTGGCTGGCTCCGTCCCTTGCCGTTGTCGAAGGTTGCACACGAACTCGACCAACGAGCGGGACTCGATGACCGGATCAGCACCGCGCTGGAGTTTGCAGCGTCAGATTCTGAGATGGCTCGGGTGCAGCGTGCCGATGCTGCCTCTGTGGCCGACGTGTCTGTGGCGCCGCTCTTCCCAATCCCCTGGCTTCGCGGGGGACCTTGGCTGAGCACCACGCTGCTCTTGCTCCTCATCACGCTTGGGAGTGGTCTCACCTTCGACCTCGGGAGGCCGGGGCCTGAGCGGGGCGTCGAGCCCGGGGACGCGGCGCAGGACCTGCTTGCCTCCATTGAGAACGAGAAAGAGTTGCTCCTCGAGAGAGGTGACAAGGAGGGCGTCCGTCTCCTCGATGATATGGCCCGGGAGGTCCGCAAGATTCAGGCGAGGCGCGAAGAGCTGAAGCGTCGGATCGCCCAGCGAAGGGCGTCCGCGCCCCCTCCCTCACCAGAGGAAGAGGAGCCCCAACTGGAGCTGCCAGCTCCATCATCCCGCGACTCCCGCGACAGGAAGGAGAGAGGCGACCTCATCACAGCCGAGGACCTAGAACGGCTGGAAGCGGATATGGAGTCGGGCATGCAGATGAGCGACGCCCAGATGGGCGACCTCACGAGCAAGCTCTTCAGCTCCACCCGTGCGGCGAAGAAGCTCAACGAGGAGTTCCATCACCACGTGGAACATGAGCTCGAGGCGTCGATGAACGCGGAGAAACCCTCCATGTATGGGACTGGTGAGTCCCAGTCCGGCAAGGTCCAGAACCAAATGGACGGAATGGACATGCTTAATCAGGGCGCTCAATCAGACCGCCTGGGCAGCGGAGCGGGTGACGTGGAGTCTAAGGGCACGGACATGATCACTCGTGATCTCTCCGCCGAGTCACAAGCTGCCCATGACGGCGCCCATGATCAGCAGCACTCCTTCAACGAATTCCTCAAGGATTTCGTCAAGGACATGCAGGGCACCGTGGCTGAGTCCGCGATGGGCAAGAAGCCCAGCAAGAAGGGGCGGGAAGTTCAGGTCAAGACGCCGAACACCATGGAGGACAAGCGAGATGCCATGGCGGAGGCGGGCTTCGAAGAAATGGACGAGGTAAAGCGAAGCTCGGGAGAGGCTCCGCCGGAGTCCCAGGAAGGTGCGGGGGGCGACGCGGGTGGGGAGCCCGGGAAGGGACCACCGCCCGAGAACCTGGATAACCTCAAGGCATCTGAGGGTGAGCCCGGGGACGACGCGATCGCGATCAAGGCGGAGTCGGCGGGCGGCCAGACTTCAGCTGGCGCCTCGGGTGCGGGAACTGGAGACCCCAACGCAGCGGGGGGCATGTCGAGCCGCATTGAGGCTCTTGCGCAGTTGAGCGGCCCGCTGGACGAGGTGCTCGGAACGTTGGGTGAAGGTAGCCTCCCCAGCGACGAGCGGAAGCAGCTCTTCGATCGTCTCGCTCGACACAAGGTGCAGGCCGGGCTCGCGTCAGAGGCCGACGACGTCTTGTTGGACTACTTTGCTCAAGCTGAAGAGCTCATTGAGGAAGAGGAGCAATTCAGCCCACTCTTTCGCGACTTCGCTAGTTCGTACTTTGACTCCATCCGACCCGGGCGCAACTCGCGGTCGTCGACACGCTCCCCTGGAAGCTCCACCGATGAATCCGCAAAGCTCCCCGACGATCCTGCCGGAACTCCAACCAGAGGAGTTCCGTGACGTCTTCACTCGAATAGAGCAGTCGATCCACCGTGTCGTGGTGGGGATGGATGACGTCGTACGTGGCTGCCTGATGGGCCTTGTCGCAGGCGGAAACGTCCTGCTCGAAGGGGTCCCTGGTCTTGGAAAGACTCTGCTGGTCAAGAGCATCGGAGATGC
>Ga0315320_10001964_pt1 | contig 17074 bp, 8 predicted proteins | sample M140m21515metaG_FD_203458 | JGI IMG/M metagenome (GOLD analysis project Ga0315320, IMG submission 203458) | Ammonia-oxidizing marine archaeal communities from Monterey Bay, California, United States - M1 40m 21515 | ecosystem: Environmental > Aquatic > Marine > Coastal | place: USA: California... | reverse complement strand
TGGCGGTACCGTCTTTAAGACTGACAAGGACGTAGTAACCTTTCGCGGCGCCAATTATGTGTTGCGTTCGGATGCTAATGGAATGCGATTTGACGTCCCTGGTCAGTATCGAATAACGGTCACTGCTGCCGCTCATAATCCACGCTCGTCCATTACTGTTAGCCTCAAGCGACAAAACGATCAACAAGGCCAGAGCGAATTATTTGCTGCGTGGGATTTGGGCGGTGATGAATACCGCACCGTATCAACTACAAAATATCTGCGTCCTGATGACTATATTTACGTTAGTGCGGATGAGCTTGACCCTGCTCCTGATGGCAAGGTGATTTATAATCGCGAATCTCAGCCGGCAAGCCAATATAAGGGTGAAGGGGTACGTATTCGAAAAGTTGTTGTTCAGGGCCCCTTGGAAAAAGTGTGGCCGCCACAACGAACGAGAGACTTGTTTCCTGGTGTCGGCTGGGAATTTCGAAAACCGGACCAGCGTGGACGTAGTCAGGCTTACTATCCGGTCCTATCCAAGGCACCGATCGAACACATACGCGATAGTGTAGCTGCGTTAGCACCTCGTGCCTTTGGTCGGGAAGTGTCGGCGGGGGAAATTGATAGGCTCGTATCCCTCGCGCGACCAGTGCTCGGCTCCGGCCAGGGTTTTGTGGAAGCAGCGCGTATTCCATTACGTGCCGTTTTGTTGTCTCCAGAGTTGCTCTTTCTGAAGGGCGATAGTGGTACTTTGGATGGAATTAGTTTGGCGAAGAGACTATCAGCATTTTTGTGGCGAAGTATCCCGGATAGAGAATTAGTGGATTTGGCAGTGGGGAAAAAACTTAGCAATCCTGAGATATTGGCCTCTCAAGTTGAACGAATGTTAGCTCACCCTAAGTCCCAGCGGTTTGTTATTGACTTTTTAGATCAATGGCTCGAATTACGGCGGATCGATGAAACCACCCCAGATGCGTACCTCTATCCGGAATACGACGATGTATTACGGCGAGCGATGCTAGCAGAGACACGAGGTTTCGTCGATTATCTGATTAAGGCAAACTTAAGCACTGATAACCTGATCGACTCAGAATTTACTTTCATCAATCGAAAGATGGCAGAACACTATGGAATCGACGGAGTGATGGGAGAAGGGGTGAGAAAGGTGACACTTGCTGATCATAGCGTTCGGGGTGGGATTATTACGCATGCGTCGATTTCGAAAATAACAGCGAATGGTACGGTAACCACACCGGTAAAGCGTGGAAATTATGTGCTTTCAACTCTTCTTGGCCTCCCTCCAAACCCACCACCGCCTAATGTAGGTTCCATCGAACCGGATACAAGGGGCGCGACTACGATCCGTGAAACCCTTGCGAAGCACCAGGAAATCCAAACATGTGCTGTTTGTCACAGGAGAATAGACCCCCCGGGCTTCGCACTGGAATCTTTCGATCCCGTTGGAAATTATCGCGACCGATATCGCAACAGCCGTGGAGTGACGCGGGAAAAAAATCCCGGCCTTCGTTATCTTCATGTGGATTATGATTTGGGGAATCTAGTGGATCCGTCTGGGATCACTGAAGATGGCGAGCCCTTCGGGAGCATCCTCGACTATAGAGAAAAGTTGCTTCATTCTTCAGAGCAGGTAGCTCGGAATGTAGTTTCGCAACTACTGGTTTTTGCGACGGGGGCGGAGATCGAATTTGCTGACCGCATAGAAGTAGAGAAGATTCTTGCGAGCACCAAAGCCGATGGATACCGTATGAGAAGTTTGATACATCAGGTTATTCAGAGTAGGTTGTTTAGGGATCGATAATGCATATTCCAATTTCACGGCGGGAAATGTTGAAAGCTTCCGGAGTGTCGATTTCACTACCGTTGCTAGAAGCCATGAGTCCGGCTCTCCTCGGGCAGGGAAATGTCGCGCCGAAGAGGATGGTGATGATTTGTAGTACGCTTGGTTTGCATTCACCGTCGCTTTATCCGAAGCTTACCGGGAATGACTATGAGACGACCGAATACCTTTCAATTCTTCAGCAACATCGGAATGATTTTAGTTTGTTCGCGGGATTATCTCATCCTGAGCAAACCGGGAAAGAGCCGCACGATACCGAAATGACGTTCCTTTCCTCCGCTCGAAATCCGGGTCTGGGAGGTTTTCGCAATTCGATCTCAGTAGATCAGGTTGCGGCCTCTCACTTGGGGAATTTAACTCGCTTTTCATCCGTCGCATTAAGTACCGAAGGCAGTGAAAGTCAAGCTTATACAACTAATGGTGTGATGATTCCCGCGGAACACAAGCCATCCCGGTTATTCGCAAAGATGTTCCTGCAAGGTAGCCCCAGCGAGGTACGTCGACAACGACAAAGATTGGCAGAGGGTCTTAGTATTCTGGATTTAGTTGGCGACCAAACGAAGAGACTGTCGGATAAAACAAGCGCGAACGACCACCGACAATTAGACGAGTATTTTGAGGCTATCCGAGAAGCAGAAAAGGATCTTCAGGAGTCAGAAGCATGGTTAGATAAGCCGAAGCCCAAAGTAGATCTGACCGCTCCCCAAGATATTGCTGAGAAAGCCGATCTCGTTGGTCGCGTTACCAGTTGGTTTAAAATGATCCCGCTAATTCTACAGACGGATTCATCCCGGGTGGTAAGTTTGGTCATTCAGGATCATCTTGTTGTGCCGTCCATTAACGGCGTGACGGCTGAACACCATAACCTGTCCCATCACGGTCAGGATCCCAACAAGATTCGGCAGTTAAAACTGATTGAGAAGGAAATTTTGGGGACCTTCAATCAACTGCTGACGTCGATGTCTGAGACGCAGGAATATGGCAAGCGTTTGTTGGACCATACCTCAATCCTCTTTGGTAGTAATCTTGGAAATGCAAATGCGCACGATCCAAGAAACCTGCCGATTTTTGTTGCAGGTGGCGGTTATGAGCACGGTGGATTTATAAAAGCAGGTGAGAAAGAGAATAACACACCGCTTTGTAACCTTTACGTGAACCTTTTACAGCGTATGGGTGTCGAAACAGACTCGTTTGGAACGAGTACTGGCGTTCTGCAGTTTTAATCCGTCGCATCGGCGAGGCCTTCGCCTCGTTACCTCCTACGGTGCCTTATAGTCCTGATTGGGAATCATTGTTTCCGCACGAACTGAAACTTTCCAGGCTTCTAACTCATTCAGTAATCTGGCTGTCAGGTCTATTTCCTGCTTAGACAGATCCCGCTTCTCCGAGAGGTCCCTTTCGAGGTTATAGACTTCGACCCCAACAGGGTCGTAAGTTTGAATCAGTTTCCAATTCCCTTTGCGAATGACACTCGAGGGGACACTAGAAGGGTGTCCGTTGTAGTGCGGATAGTGCCAGAAGAGTGCTCGTTCCTTTATTCGGCCTTTTCCGTCTAGTAACGGTGTCAAATCCACTCCATCCTGGTGTTGATTAGGCAGTAACTTCATGTCGGCGGCGTGAAGGCACGTTGGGTATAAATCAGAACTTGTGGACGGCGTATGGACGACAATGCCCTGACCTGCAACTCCTGGCCATTTAATGATTAAGGGGACGCGAATTCCACCTTCATAATAGGCACCTTTATTAGCCCGCAGGGGTGCGTTGGAAGTCGCTTTCCAAAATCCACCATTGTCACTGGTGAAAATAACTAAGGTGTTCTTTGCCAAATCTAATTCAGTGAGTGTCTGCATGATTTTACCAACGCTGTCATCGATGCTTTCCACCATGGCGGCATAAGCGGGCAGTCCCTGCCGGTTTTCCTGTGGGACTTGTTCGTATTTGGCGGTCGTTTCCTTTTTTGCCTGAATGGGAGTGTGTACTCCGTAGTGAGGGAAATAAAGAAAGAAGGGGTCGCCGTCGGATTGGCTTTTCCTAATGAATTGAACAGCTTCGGCGGTTAGGCGGTCAGTGAGATATTCACCCGGTTCACCATCTTGGAGAACCTTCCAACTGGCCCTTTGGTTTGTCTTGGGTATCTTCCAACTACCGTTATACGGGAAAAAGTAATTTCCCGGATTGCCATGGGGATTACCACCTACATTGAACTGAAATCCGTGATGTTCAGGCATACCGAAAGTTTCTGTACCCAAATGCCATTTGCCGAAATGACCGGTACGATAGCCTGCGTCGCGTAATGCCTCAGCGAGCGTATACTCCTCCCGCGGCAAGTCGCGCAGAAAACGCCCTTCCCTTAATCGGGCTTTTGGATCCCACCTGCCTGATGGCAGCCATTCGGTCATCAGCGTTCTGGCAGGATATTTTCCGGTCATGATGGCGGCGCGAGTTGGGGTGCATACAGCGCAGGCTGCGTAGGCATTGGTAAATCGGACACCCTGGTTCGCCAATGCGTCGATGTTTGGTGTTTGGTAATACGTACTACCCTGACAGCCAAGATCGCTCCAACCCAGATCATCTATTAGAAACAACACTATATTGTTTCTGTTTTGAGCTGTAACGTTGTGTGGATAGGCGTACTGTAAGCTTCCGAAGACAAAAAAGAAGAACCAGAGAGCCTTAGTGGTGGTAGTAGTCATAGTGAGAAGGGGAAGTTAGGGTTTGCGTTTCTTTGCTAATGGACTGGTGTTCCGCACTGGTAAAAACCCGCGTAACTGTTCTTTGGTCCGGACGTGTTCCGGAAGAGAGGCAATATTGTACCATTCGTGGGGATCTTTTCGATGGTCATAAAGTTCCTCGTCACCGTTCGCATAGCGAATGTAACGCCAGTTTGTGGACCGAATGGCGTGGTTGTTATATCCGTGGGTCGTAATGGCTGGGTACGACCAGTTCGCGGTGGGTTGGTTTAACAGAGGTGTAAGATCCTGACCGTCGAGGGCAGGAAGTGGGGGTAGACCACACAGTGCGTTCAGGGTTGGGAAGATGTCGACTAATCCGACCGGGGCGTTGCACTTGGACTGGTTCTTTTGAGCTTCAGGAAGGGAAATGATAAATGGCACCCGGGTTGCTCGTTCCCAAAGCGTCATTTTGTGTAGATGTTGTTTTTCGCCAAAATGCCAGCCATGGTCTGACCATAGAACCACGATTGTGTTGTCGGCCGAGGGACCGGAGTCTAATCCATCAAGTAATCTACCTATCAAGGCATCAGCGAAAGCGATACTTGCCAGATAGGCGTGCATTAATTCCCTGAACTTGCCTTCTGATTTCACTAATGCCAGGTCTTCTCGTCTCTGACTTGCCATGGCTTGTCCTGCCGGGGGTAGATCCGTCAGATCATCCCTAAGTATGTCCGGTAACTTAATGGATGAGGCGTCGAATGATTGGAAGAACTCGCTTGGCGCGTAAAACGGAAGGTGGGGGCGATAGATACCAGCGATCATTAAAAACGGGGTTGGTTGATTTGATTTTAAGCTTTCGACGGCCCATTCGATCATTTGTCCGTCACCAGTTTCCTGAATCGCCTTATCCAGTGGTCCCCAGTCGAATTCCCGCGGATTTCGCGGAGGACGCTCCAGATCACGAACGGCATCTAACTGGTTAAGTGGGAAGCCGGAGGGGAAGTGAAAATTGGTAGTATCTTTGCCGGCATGTAGTTGCGATTGATAGTGCCCATCAAATCGTTGTTTGAAATAGAAGTGCCAGTCGGAGGAACGATTAAACCCGGGCATATGATGGTAAACCTTTCCGCCTCCGAACACTTGATATCCGTTCCGCTTGAAATGTCGAGGAAGGGACTCGATGTTAGCGAGCTGCTGCGGCCATTTGACGCTGTTGTCATAAATGCCAGTTGTACTCGGGCGTAATCCGGTGAGCGTGGAAACACGAGACGGGTTGCATACGGGAGCTGCGCAATGTGCGTTGGAGAACAGCGTTCCGCGTTGCGCCAGTCGGTCGATATTCGGCGTGCGAGTGTCTGGGTGGCCGGCCAGGCAGCCGACCCAGTCATTCATGTCATCCACAACAATCATTAGAACATTTGGCCGCTCGTTATCTTGCCCAGAGATGACGCCGGCCAAAAACAACAAGATCAGGATGGGTTGTAAAAAATTCATAGGGGGCGATTGCGCTATTCTATTTATCCGGAGAAGTGGACGGTTCGGTATGTCCACCTTCAGAAAAGTATCGGGGGTATTGCCAGATATGTTTACGGGCCAGTGTTTTATTAGTAATGGATTGCACTTCGTTAGTCAGCCTACGAAGTAGTGATGGCTTTAACAGCGGATCTGAGGTGTTAACTCGCCACTGATGTAATTGGTTTAAGAGGGTCGTTTTGATTAGCTGATGATCTGGTGAGTTCGCAAGATTGTTAAATTCGTAGGGGTCGTCGCGGAGGTCATATAGTTGAACTTCCGGCGGGCACCGCATTAACTCAAAGGCTCTGCGAATGTCAGTGGGTGCTGAGGCTATAAGGGCTGGGAGGTCCAGCTTCAGAGTGGAGTTGCGACTTGCATGATCACCGTGCAGTTTGCGAATCGTATCAGAGTAATCAGGGTGCTCGGTGTTAGGCAGAAGGCTGAGGATTAACTTAAATCGGTCGCCACGTACTGACCGTTGGGGGAAATAGTTCGGAGCTGCAGCATGTGTATGATATTCTGCAAAAAGGTATTCCCGAAAGACCTGCTTCGGCATCAGTTTACCTGCGAAAAGAGGTTGTAATGGCACGCCTGGAAGGGCCTTCGAGACTTCAAGATTGATGGCTTTAAGAATTGTCGGCAGAAGATCTATAGTAGAGACGAATTGTTGGCTGCTTGCCTGTCGAATATGACCCGGCCAGCGAATGATCATTGGGATTCTGAGGCCCCCTTCATAACAGGTCCGTTTACCACGAAGCATATCCGCCCCGTGATCCCCGAGATAAATTACCATGGTATCATCGGCTTTGCCCGAATCCTCTAGGACTTGCAGAAGATCGCCGACTAAACTGTCTAAACGGCTTATGCAATTGTAGTAATCCGCCACAAGCTCTCGGAGGGCAGGATGATCGACTCCCATGTAGGCCATGGGCTTTATATCGTCTCCATCGAGCGGTTGTTTCGGAATTCCGTTAACCTGTCGAATCCAGGGATCATGGGCTTCTGGATAATTGATGCTAAGAAAAAACGGCTGATCGCTTCCATTAATGAACGCTTCAGCATATTTCTCATAATCCTTCAAATCTTTCCGTTGAAAGTTGGCGCTGGGAATTGCCTTGAAGTCGAAGGGGAACGCCGTCCCGGGATTGATGTGTAGTTTGCCAATGATGCCGGTACGATATCCCGCTCCGTTGAGTAGACGTGGAAGATTCGGAGTTTCATCGTCGTACAACCGAAATCCCCAAGTAGCCAGTCCAAATTGACCATGTTGGTGCGGGTAAAGTCCTGTAAGATAGCTGGCGCGAGATTGACTGCAACCTGACTGAGGAACATAGGCCCGTCGAAAAATAATTCCCTCACCGGCGAGTCGATCAAGATGAGGCGTCTGAGCATACGGGTCGTCGTAACAACCGAGCTCAGGTCCATTATCCTCGGATACAATTAGTAAAACGTTGGGACGGTCTGAGGCGTCCACGGACGAACAAAAAGATGTGAAGGCATACGCGAGTATGATTATCAGTGAGCGGTTTAGTAGAACCATGTAAGCCCTGTCTTGTAGAGAGAGTCAACGCCAGCCAAGCATTGGCGGAACATAAAGTACGTGATCACTCGAACGCTACCTGAAGCTCGAGGATGCCAACCGCCGAATTTTCCTGAGGAGTCATGTGGATTCGAATCGCGTCGCATTGGAGTGGCGATGCGGGATGGATCACGTTGTACTGATTGGCTCGCGTGTCATATCGATCGGTAGTATACAAACTAAAGGGCTTCCATACCCCGTCCTGGGAAACTTCAATCGACCATTCCTGCGGGAACTTAACGTCGAATTGATCCTGCATCCAATACACTCCGATACTTCTAATGTCCTTCAAGCCGTCGAATCGTGCCTCGATCCACTGCGGGCGACCGGCTTGTCCTCGGCTTGTCCAGCGAGGGACCTTGTTGCCGCTTGACCACTGCGGTTCTTTACCATCCGCAATAGCGTTAACAGTATCTAGTTTGGAAGTGTAGGAAGCTCGTAGGTCGGTAAACATGCTCTCTTTAGGGAGGGCGTGAGGATCATAGATAGCCATCTGCTCCTTGCGGGGGAACCAGACAGTCATGGAACTCGTCCCACGGTTGTTCCAAGCATAGTAGGGGGTTAGCAGGATGCGTTCTCGTTTGGCGCCTCCCTGATCAGTAACAGCCTTGCCAGACACACTCGATTGAATAAATGAACCGTATTTCAAATCGGTTTGTATCACTCTGGACCGTAGCGTGTTAGGTAACCGGTCAAAGAAGAACCTTTGACTGGCGCCGGAATTATCGATTCCTTCAGCACAAAGAACAAACGGCCCGCGGGTGAAACATAAACGATCTTGGTTTGCTTCTACAGATGGGTGGCAAATATTGGTGCGGACCGGCATGGGAAGAGTTAGGGTCACTTGGTCCCCCGTCTTCCATTCTCGTTCGAGCGTCGCAAAGCCGTTCGAGACGTGTAAGTTTGCAACGCGGCCATTGACTCGTAAGCTAACCGGCGACTTATTAGTGTCAGCAAATCGGTAAAGATCGCCGGGCACAAATTGGGCCTGAGTCCACGTCGGAATTCGCAGTTTAAGACAAAAAGAAATGGGATCAGCAGGATCGATCGAAATGTTGATGTGCCCGTCGTTGGGATAGTCGGTTGTTTGTTTAACGTCGACTTGAACGCCGTCGAATTCGACCTGGGTCGTACTTTCAGCGAAAAACGTAATGAAAAGCTCTTTTTCGTCGTGCGCGTAAGTCATGCCCGGAACTTGTGGTAAGAGTCGGGCCATGTTGGAAGGACAGCAGGCCGTTCCAAACCAAGGAGCACGTCCCGCCGTACCATGGTTGAAAGGGTACTTCCCATCGGCGTCGAGTGGATTGACATAAAAGAAACGGTTTCCTTCCAGATTGACGGCTGCCAGAACGTTATTGAGCAGCGCGACTTCAGCAACATCAAGAAATTTCGCGTCTTTGGTTAGGAGAAACATTCGGTAGTTAAACAGTACGTTACCGACCGCGGCACAGGTCTCATTAAATGCATCGGCATTGGGAAGTTCATATTTAGGACCGAAGCCTTCGATTCCGTGCACTGCGCCTAACCCGCCAGTGATATGCATGCGTGAGTCGGTGATATTCCCCCAAATCCGGTTCAACGCCTTGCCATAGGCAGGTTCGCCGGTAAGAGTACCGACGTCCGCCATGGCCGAGTATTGATACGTCGCTCGCACAGCATGGCCGACCGCTTCGGACTGTTCAATCACGGGAGCATGCTGTTGGGCGTAAGTAGGCGCCATCACTCCTTCCCCGTCAGGAACATAGGTTTGACCACGAATCTCAAGGAACTTGCGAGCCATATCAAGGTAGACTTGTTTGCCAGTGACGCGGTAGAGCCGAACAAGGGCAAGCTCCATTTCCTGATGGCCTGGCGCCTGCATAACTGGTTTACCGGAGTTATAGGCCGGATCGCCCTCGAAAAATACCTGGTTGATGTGTAGGGCACTTTTTTCTGCGACGTCTAAGAGTGTCCGTTTCCCTGTAGCGACATAGTAGGCGATCGCTGCTTCGTACATATGTCCCACATTATAGAGTTCATGACTGTGCACGATAAATGTATAGGGACTGTCTCCCATCATATCTCGTTCTTTTCCAACACCTGTGGTATGAGACGGATAGAGATACCCGTCGTCGTGTTGGGCTGATGATATTAGGTCAGCCAAATCATCCAGCGTTTTTTCTAGTAATGGGTCTTGGTTAAGTTGGAGTAGGTAGGCAGCGCCTTCCATGACCTTATAAAGATCGGAGTCAATAAACCGGTGTGGCCGGTGATCCTTCTGCTCAATTCCTTGGAGGTAGTCTCTAGCGGCTTCGAGGTGGCGAACTCCGGGTTGGGTTCGTTCGAACGCGAAAGGAACGAGTGTCTTGCGTTGGGTGATAAGCCGTGGTCGCCAAAAACTACTAGTCAGTGTTACCTTATTAAAAGGGACGGGCTTGAGGGGGTAGTCGGCCGCCGAAAGCATGATTGGTGTAGCTAAGCAGGCGAGAACGAAAAGTAGATTAAGGTTTGGCTTTAGACGCACGGGGGAAACTCGGGATGAATGATAGTCTGGTTGTTATGACAAGACAGTCATTTTAATGAATTGTAGCTCGGGATTGAAGCTATGAACCCTGGCTATCTGTCGCCCGACCATTGGGTCGCCAAGGTTCCAGCCGCCGATTAGAAGTAAGTATTCCTTCTAATGCAACGAAGCGGAAACTAAAAAACTTGTCAAATCCACGTGGCCGACGAACAATCCACGCAATGACTATGAGATCAGTTCCCGTCGACCAAAGTGTCCCTGTACCTAACGAGCATCTTGCGAGAATTGAGAATCTCGATAACTTTCGCGTGCCGGTCCTCGGGCTGCCTAAGTGTTTTAGAATGGCTGCGGCATCCCGGCGAGCATCGTAGTATGAAAAATGCTACAAAGGCTACAGCTGATCGGAGGTTGAACGAATGTTCGCTTCGGCGGAACTAGTCTGATTTAATAGAGTAGATAGATTGGATGTCACACCGGAGGGATAAGAATGATGTATAGGTCGTTCATTGCTGTGCTGCTTTTAGCTGCTATTCTGTCGGTCGCGCAAAGTAGTAAGCCAGGAGCAGACTCGTGGGGTGAACCTACTCGTAAGAAAGCTGAATTCTATGCGGCTAGTGATGTGCCTGAATCACATATCTTTTTAACGAAACAATGGTATGAGATAGCGTCTAAAGCTTGGGGTAATTATGGCCCTTTGGAATTTTGGATTGTGGGAACCGATCAGGAAGCTGCCCAAAAGCTTGATGAACGGTATTGTGAGGTTCGCAAAAAGAAAGACGCGGGAGTGGACCTGGATGGCTGTAGAAACCGCAGCCACAATTTCGAGAGATATGCAAGGGAGGGTAATGCCGGCCTTAATACCCAAAGAGATGAGCATTCCGACTGGTCGGGTTTTATCGTCACGATGGCTTCTAAAAATCCGGGACCTCAGGAAGAGGACTATAAGTCGGTCACGCTCCACGAATATTTCCATGTTTACCAGCATGCTCATATCTTCAGTAAGAGTCGAGAAGAACGAGAGAGTCGAACTCAAAAAAATCCATGGTGGATAGAGGGCGGAGCGGAATATATGGCTCAGCTGTTGTACTCACGTCAAACAGGTGTTCGTGAAGGTTATTTGATCGAAAAGATGAAGCGGAAGCTTCGTGCTATCGACGATCTAGAGGATGGCGAATCTATTCGTAATATTGCCTATGGCCGCCGAGGGCATATTGCCTATAGTCTTGGCGCATGGTTTGTTGCCTTTGTAATTGATAAGAGTAGCGAAGAGGCCTTTAGGGTGAGATTTTTCAAAGACCTTAATAAACTAGGCTTCGAAGGCTCGTTTGAAAAGAATTTTGAGCACACGTCTCAAGAGCTTCTTCGGGAGTTTCATGAGGAGTTCCTGAAAAAATCTGAATCCGAAATGTTACAAATACTACCCCCACGATAGATCGTGGTTTTTAATAGGAAGGTTCCGTACTCGTTCACCTGTTGCAGCAAAAATAGCGTTACATAAGGCGGGAGCAAAAGAGCCGATCCCGGTTTCTCCCACACCACCCGGGGCTGCTTCACTTTTCACGATATCGATATTAATTGAGTTAGGACTGTCACTGATTTTGGCAACCTGAAACCCATCGAAGTTACTGTGTATAGCGCGTCCCTTTTTCATCGGCATCTCACCATACATTGCCTGAGAGATTCCCATGATAGTGGCCCCCTCAACTTGAGCGAGGACTCGATCAAGGCTAACAATGGTACCAGCGTCGATCGACACCCAAACGTTATCGACAGATACACTTCCCTGAGGGGAGACGGAGACTTCGACTACATGACCGGTGTATCCGAGAAAACTGCGGCAGCAGGCGATGCCCAATCCCTTCCCTCTTGGGAGATCATTATGTCGGCTCCATTTCGATTCCGTAGCGACTCGCGTCAGGACATTTTTGAGCCGACCTATATCGTAGGGATAATCCTGGGCGCTAGCTCCCCGGTTGCCAAGCTTTAATTTGGCAAGGTCAAGTTCACGATCCTCCCCCAGTGTACTCAAGAGGTATTCGTACGGATCGCGGCCGGCCGCATGAGCTAATTCGTCTGCGAAAGATGAAACGGCAAAATTCTGAAAGATATGGCACACTGCCCGTAGCCAGCCGATTCGCGTGTGCGCTTTCGCTTGGCCTACTTCGACTTGGACGTTAGGAACATCATAAGGCAGGTCAGTTAAGCCCATTTCGGCTTCCCAACTAGCGGGAGATTGCGCTTGCAGATTGAAGGTGGAACTAATGCTCGGATAAGCAGCCCGCATCAACCAGCCGGCGGGGGACCCATCTTCGTTCAGGCCCGCTTCGCAATGGACCGCTGAGATGGTGTGGAAATAGTCGTGTTGAAAGTCATCCTCGCGAGTCCAAGTTACGTGGACCGGTCGTTTGACCCTGCGTGAAAGCAGTGCAGCTTCCACACAATAGTCGGGTTTGCTTTTACGACCAAAGCCGGCACCGAGTAAGGTGACGTCGCAGTAGACTTCGTCATTCGGAATGCCCATTGCCGGGCCTACCGCCTGTTGCACAGCCTGAGGGTTCTGAGTTGCGGCCTTCAGGTAGCAAGAGATCACTTTTCCGGCTTCGTCTGTTTTGACATCGGCTACGGCACAGGTGGTTTCCATAGGAGCGTGTGACAGATGAGGCACAGTGTAGGTGGCTTGAACGGCTTTCGGCGCGTCAGCGATTGCAGTGGCAGCATCTCCCTCTGCGCGCATGACTTGCCCGTTCGCTTGGACGGTTGCTGTCAGAGCAGCCATAAACTCTTCCGTGTCGTAATCGGCATTAGGGCCTTCGTTCCATCTGACTTTTAAGGCTTCACGACCTTGCAAGGCAGCCCAGGTGTTTTCGGCAACAACGGCGATCCCTCCGAGCTGTTGAAATACGGGAGCGCCTTGAAATCTTGGTAACTCGATGACGTCGATGACGCCTTTTACCGCTTTGGCGGCATCAGAGTCATAGGACTCAACGACGCCACCAACGACGGGACATCTTGCGACAACGGCATGGACTTGCCCTTCGATATGGGCATCGATACCAAAAATGGCCTCGCCGGTAAGGATCGCGTCCATATCTGCGATTGGAAACTTCTTGCCGATATATTGGAATTCCTGTGGGGATTTGAACCTGAGATCCTCCGCCTTAGGTGCCTCAAGTTTTCTTGCGTCTTCGACAAGTTGATGGAATTCGAGTTTTTTCTTAACGCCGTTAAGGTAGACGGTATGGTTGCTTGTGGAAACGTCTTTTACGTCCACTTCCCACCGGTTTGCGGCAGCCTGCTCCAGCATGTTTCTAGCAGTGGCACCGGCAGTTCGCATTGTTTTGTAAAAGAAACGGATGCTATTGGAGCCGTCAGTGTTTTGATCGCCTAGTCTACGGTCTCCCTTGGCCTGGCGGATCACCACCTTATCCCAATCTGCACTAAGTTCGTCAGCCAGAACTCGCGGAAGGGCTGTCCGGATACCTGTTCCCATTTCCGAACGATGTGCTAGGACCTGGACCGTACCGTCCGGCTCGACCGCCACAAAAAGACTGGGCGACAAATTTTGATTGTTGGCGAGGTCTTTTGTGCGAGCAGCCGTAGTGGTTCCATCCGGTGAACACAGGATGATGAGAGAACCTGCAGCAATTCCTTTCAGAAAATCCCGCCGTTTCACGGGAGTGGAAGTCTTCGTCTTGACTTCTGTTTCCAAACGCGATCTCTCGATCATCTCACGTAAGGTTAGGTCCTGAGATGAACTAGACATTACTTCATCTCCTTCGCCGCCGTTTTGACGGCATCGCGAATCCGATTGTAAGTACCACATCGACAGATGTTCCACATGCCTTCACTGATGTCGTCATCTGTGGGGTCAGGGTTGGCTGCAAGCATGGCTGCACACGTCATCATCTGCCCGACTTGACAGTAACCACACTGGGGAACGTTATGTTCCTTCCAGGCCTGTTGAACTGGGTGATCCCCGTTTGCGGACAATCCTTCAATCGTGACGATTTTCCCCTCGCCAATATCACTAATGGCTGTAACACACGACTGGACAGCTTCCCCATCGACATGAATGGTGCAGGCGCCGCATTCTGAAACGCCACATCCATATTTAGTTCCAGTTAACCCAAGATGGTCCCTTAGGACCCATAGTAAGGGAGTAGCAGGAGGGACGTCAGAGACGTCCCGCTGCTGACCATTGACGTTGAGGGTAGCCATTGCATTAGTGCCTTTGTTTGAAGATATACGACGAGCGATAGTATAGACTTAATGACCATAACGCTGCCACATCAGGATCTTCCCGCTAGCGTAGAATTGTGGGGTTTTCATACAGCAGAAAGTTGTTAACTCTAGTAGAATAGTGCTAACATCGTTCCATGCGTCAGTTCCGACCGAGCTATGTCCTATCCCATGACTTCATGCAGCTTCTATAGAGAAATCCCCCTTACATTCGCTAAGAGGCTTCTTTGCGTCCTATGCTATGGATTGTTCTGCCCCCTTGTTTTGTTTTCACAAAGTGAATTTGACGAATATGAGACCCATGTCAGACCGTTATTGCTGAAGCACTGTGTTAAATGCCACGGACCCGATAAACAGGAATCGGATTTGAGGCTGGATGCACCTCAATACTGGCGAGTTGGTGGGATCAGTGGTTCGGCCTTGGTGGCAGGAAGGCCGGAACAAAGTCTCGTTGTTATTGCTGTCAAGCAGACGGACTCCGACTTGTCGATGCCGCCAGGCGACGAAAAGCTCAGTCGTGAAGAGGTCGCTATTCTGGAACGCTGGATTCGCAATGGAGCGAAGGCCCCTCGGGGTAGCACCAAGTCCAACGATCAGCGACTGGACTTGGACGAAGCCAAAGAATTCTGGTCGTTTAAACCTTTACAGGAGTTCTTGCCACCCTCCTCCAAGGCGATTGATGCATGGAGTCGAACTCCGATCGATAGATTCATTTTTGCTCGTTTGCAGCAAGAAGGTTTAGGGCCGGTCGCGGATGCAAATAGACGCACGTTGATCCGTAGAGCCACTTTCGACTTGACAGGCCTTCCTCCTACCCCGGAAGAAATAGCATCCTACCTGGAAGACAAATCGGACGACGCATTTTCGAAGGTTGTCGATCGGTTACTAGCTTCCACTGCCTACGGCGAACGTTGGGGGCGGCATTGGCTTGATGTTGCTCGCTATGCTGATACGGCGGGTGATGGAGCGGACTATCCTGTTCGTGAAGCATATAAGTATCGAGATTGGGTCATTAACGCAATCAATAGTGACAAACCATATGACCAATTTGTACGAGAGCAGTTAGCTGGGGATATTCTGGCGAAGAACGGAGTCGGGGGTAATTATGCTGATCTTGTTACAGCGACCGGATTTCTGGCGATAGGAAAACGCTACGGCTATAAACCCTCTCCGGATTATCAACATTTAGACTTTGCGGATGCGATAGATTCTGTCGGTCGTTCATTAATGGGCCTTTCTCTAGGATGCGCCCGGTGTCATGATCACAAATACGACCCTATTTCGGCGGAAGACTACTACGCGTTGTACGGAATTTTTCAGAGTACGATATGGGCATTTCCAGGTGGAGAAGAGCAGAAGCGGCCGTCCCATTTTCCAGCCACTGTTCCTGTGAATGAGAAAAGTGAGTTAGAAGATCTTCGTAGTAAACAGATTGCCGAATTCGATTCGGAGATGGGGCGCCTGCAGGTGGAGCGGCAGAGTCTCGACGCTGGCCTAAGTACGGGCGGGGCCGATTTGGGGATGGAGAATCAAATTGTTGGGAAACCTCTTCAAATGCCCTGGGTTTCGTCCGGACCAGTCCTAGTCCAGCACGACGCACAAAGTCCTTTTGTCAACGTACATCCAAAGGGGGCACGAGGCGTCCGTCTCTCCGGTGGCTTGAAAACCGATGGAATCCGGTACGTTTTTAATCCTGGCTTAAGATCTGAAACAAACCCGGCAATTTACTTTAATATAGATTTTCGGATCGCATCGGATTCGGGTGAAGGGGTGACTCGCCTTTATCTTGGGCAGGGTGTCGTCCAATCCTTAGCGGTTGAATTCAGTGTCACTGAGTCACAGTTGTTTTTGAAAAATGGAGCACAGTGGGAACTGGTAGCGTCTATCGAGCCAGGTAACTGGTATTCCTTACAGATCGAATTGGATACCGCTCGGCGGATGTACCACGGAACCGTGGCTTCTTTGGAGGCCTCGACAACGTTTAGTGATAAGAAAACGGCACCGGGATGGAATGGGATAGCTGATTGCTTTATCTGCGATGGGTTTGGTCATAAAAACGCACCCGTCTTAGTGCGTGATGTCGACAACGTGGCTTTGACTTCCTCAAAAATGCTTGCGGCAGGTCAGTTGGTCAAATTGCCGGAAGTAACACAGGCGGAAAAAGATCGCTTAAGGGTAATTGATGGGTTACTTGCCGGTCAGGAAGAGGCTAAGAAGAAACTTCTTATTCAACCAGTATTCCCAGTAGCATACGGCGTTAGCGAAGGGGATGAAGTCAATGCCTTCGTTCAATTGCGTGGCGAACCGACAAATGTCGGGGCAGAGGTTCCGAGACGATTCATTGAGGTATTAGGCGGACAGCACGTTCCGTCAGGCGAGGGCATCAGTGGAAGGCTCCAATTAGCAGACTGGGTGACATCGGATGCTAATCCGTTGACGGCACGAGTTTTTGTGAATCGGGTGTGGCAATGGCATTTCGGAAGGGGATTAGTTAATACGCCCAGTGATTTTGGATCTCGGGGGGAGACGCCATCGCATCCGAGGCTATTAGATTGGTTGACGAGACAATTTATTAGTAACGGCTGGTCGCTCAAACGCCTGCACCGACTTATTATGCATTCTCGTGTTTACCAATTATCCAGTGAGGAAGATGCGAGAGCGAACGAAAGGGACCCAGAAAATAAGATGCATTGGCGGTTCTCCCGTAAGCCATTAGATGCAGAATC
>Ga0315320_10001962_pt1 | contig 17080 bp, 11 predicted proteins | sample M140m21515metaG_FD_203458 | JGI IMG/M metagenome (GOLD analysis project Ga0315320, IMG submission 203458) | Ammonia-oxidizing marine archaeal communities from Monterey Bay, California, United States - M1 40m 21515 | ecosystem: Environmental > Aquatic > Marine > Coastal | place: USA: California... | reverse complement strand
AGTCGCCCTTATAGACGGCCATCGTGGCGAGCTTTAGAGCCATGACATGCCGGCCTTCGCGCGCCGCGGTCCGCGCGGCTTCGATCGGTGTCATGGAGGGGTCGACGAGGTCGCGAAGCTCGTAGTGGACGGCGATACCGTCCTCAACCGAGAGCCCACACCGGACACACTCTTCCTCGTGGTACACCCCTTGGCAGTTGATGCATTTGGACATATCGAGGGGTGCTGTAGGCGCATCCCAATCCTCTTCAAGGAGGATGGTCTCGCAGTCGCTGCATTGGAGAATGTCGACAGGAACCTGTCGTTTTTCCGTACGCCAAGAGATGTTCTTGGAACCACAGTTGGAACATTTGGACGCCAATTATCCTCCTGGGTGCCCACGCGTTGACGCTGGACAGAGGGACTCTCTCTTGTATCCCTAACCCGAGCGGTGGCGGGTGCGAGAGGGTATGCTGTTCTCTCCATGACACCCGAGCACAAGCCAACGGCGTACCATTTTCACCGCTGCCTCGGTCGCGGCGGGTTTGGAGAGGTTTATCTGGCCACGCAGCGCCTATCGAGCGGCCTTGAGCGAGAGGTGGCCGTCAAGCTGCTCTCGGTGGAGCTCTCGGGCGACACACGCGCTGTCCGACGGTTTCGAGACGAAGGTCGGATTCTTGCGCGCTTGTCGCATCCGAACATTTTGACCGTCTTCGACCTCGTCCAGTTGGAAGGCCGCACCGCGCTCGTCACCGAATACGTCGCGGGACGGGATTTGGCGGACGGGTTTGAGGCGAACCACCCGTTGTCGCATCGCGCGCTGGTGGAGGTTGTCGGGCAGGTTGCATCCGCGCTCTTGGCGGCGTGGGACGCGCACGGTCCTGAGGGTCCGCTGCGGTTGGTTCATCGAGACGTCAAACCGTCCAATATTCGCGTCGGCGATCATGGTCAGGTTCGGCTCCTCGACTTTGGTATCGCGTATTTCCTCGACCCTGCGCGAGAGAGCGAGACCACCAGTCATGTCATCATGGGCAGCTTGCCGTACATGTCGCCCGAGCGTTTTCTTGATGACCGCAGGGCCTCCGCGTCCGACGTATTTGGTCTGGGTTGTTGTTTGTTTGAAGGGCTCGCCGGGGTTCGCTTTCACGAGACGGCAGACTTTGGGACCTTGTCGGCCCTCGCGCTCAACCCTGACCATTTTGATGCGCACCTCGCCGTGCAGCGTGCACGTTTGCAGGGCGCAGACCCGTCGCTGACGGCGTTGGTGTTGGAGATGCTCTCTCGCGACCCCGCCCAACGCCCGTCTTTGGTTGACTTGGTGGCGCGCCTTGAGACGTGGCAGGAGGGCGCACAAGGTGAGAGACTTCGCGCGTGGTGCCGCGGGCAGAGCGTCTCTGAAGAGGAGGAGCCCTTCGGTGCGTGGGTAGGCAACACGCTTGAGGAGGGGGCGCCGCTCGTCGACGAGACCTTGCCTCCCCTGCTCGAGAGCGCGCGCATCGCGCTTACCCGGATCGCGACGGGGGAGACATCGCGCCTCCTTGCACCCGACGGCGCGGTGGTCCGTTGGTGGACGCGTGCTTGGCGCTGGTTGCTTCGCCGCCGGTGGCCGGTGTTGATCTCTGGAGCAGGCTGCTTTGTGGTTCTAGGTCTCGCGCTCGGGCTGATCGGCTTCCTGGTGATCGGAGGGTTTTCTGTGGCGTGGATTGTATCATAAGGCGTCACATCCTTCCTTTGCGACACTTCGTTACAACGTTAATGGTTAGGTCCGGATCGTTACAAAGTGATATGTTTCGATTCAGAGGGGGAAGAGACGTTGTCTTCAAACGTTATCCAAATGGTACAGCGACAGGCCAAAGAACAAGAATCGCCAACACTGCGTGTGACCTTGGAGGCGCGCGCGAAGTTGCCGACGCGCTTTGGACAATTTGAGATGGTTGCGTTCGCCAACAACCGCGACCGACACGAGCATGCTGCGGTAGTCCGCGGTTCGCTCGAGGGAGCGGAGGGCGTATTGGTGCGGCTTCACTCTGAGTGTCTCACGGGCGATGCGTTTGGGTCGCTCAAGTGCGACTGTCGAGACCAACTCGAGCAGGCGCTTAAGCTCGTGGGGAAAGAAGACACCGGCGCGGTCCTTTACTTGCGCCAAGAAGGTCGAAGCATTGGCCTGGTCAACAAGATCCGGGCCTACGCGCTTCAAGACGAAGGTCTCGACACCGTCGATGCGAACCTCGCGTTGGGTCTACCCGATGACGCACGAGATTATGAGATCGCGGCAAGGATGCTCCAGCAACTCGGCATCCGGTCGGTGCGCTTGATGACGAACAATCCAGACAAGGTCCGTCAGCTAGAAAAGCACGGGATCCGAGTACTCGAGCGCGTCGCCCACCAGTTGCCCGCCAATGGTCACAACGTGAAGTATCTGCAGACCAAAGCCGCGCGCTCGGGACACCTCTTGGACGGCGAAGCCCTCCTTGGTGATTTAGACGGCGCGTGAGCCAGAGCGCGAGACGAGGGCGCGGCGCTTCGCTTGCCCTCGTGTTGTGTGTCGCGTTGGGCGCAGCGGGCGCCGTGAACCCCTCGTATCGTGTCGTGCTGCACGGGATGCTAGCGCTGGCGCTTGGGTGGCTCGCTATTGGCGCGCGCTCCTCTGAAACGTCGCCGCGAGCCTTGTGGCTCTCGCTCGCAGCGATCTCCATCGCGCAGGTCGTGGGCTACGTTCCTGTAGCTGGACGCGCGAGCGGTTTTGTCTCGGTCGCGCCATGGCATACGCTGTCTTCGTGGTCCGCTGGGGTCTTGGTCTTGGGTGTCTGCGTCTTGGCTTCGGCGTGGGTCCGAACCACGAGCCGCCTCGATATCTGCCGAGCCCTCACGCTTGGCCTTGGTGTGCTGGTGACGCTGGCCGTGGCCCACGTGATCTTGGGACTTGATCAGGCCATGGGGGCCTTCCCAATCGAGCAGCTGCCTGCTCGGTATTTGGGTCCATTGGTCAACGCGAACCACCTCGCAACATGTCTCTTGTTGCTCGCTCCCTGCGCCTTGTATGTGGGGCGTCGCGACCCGTCGGCGCTGTGGAGAGGCGTGGGCATCGTATCCTCTGTGGGTGCGTTGTGTGCGCTCGTTGCGGTGCAGTCGGTGGGTGCGGCTTTGGTCGCCTCGTCAGTGGCCGCCTGGGCGATCTCGCGAGAGCGTGCGTGGGGTTTGAGAGGTACAGCGCTCTTGTTGCTCGGCGGATCGCTCGGCGTCTTCTTTCTTCTTCGTCAGCCAACGTGGCTGGACCACAGCTTGTTGGGTCGATGGGACCAATACACGGCGACTCTCTCCATGCTGGCAGAGCGACCGTTGTTGGGTTGGGGGTCAGGCACCTATACGGTGGCGTTTGAACGCTTTGATTTGGGCGGCCGTTTCGTGCATGCGGAACACGCGCACAGCGACGTCTTGGAGTGGGCGGCGGAGACCGGCGCGCTGGGAGTCGTCATGGGTGCGGTAGTGCTGTGGCTGACGTTGCGTGGGATCGCGAACACTTCAGGGTCTCGACGCGCGCTGGGCTATGGTCTGTTGGCGGCCAGCTTGCACGCTTGCATCGAGTTTCCGCTTCATATTCCCGCAGTCGCGATGCTCTTTGGAGCGGTGTGGGCTGCGTGGATGGCTTCGCACCGTGACGAAGCCTTTGTCTCCGTTGCGGCGCACCGTCGAGGGGTTTGGGCGTTGGCTTTGCTTCAGGTTCCGATGGGTTTGTGGGCGTACCGAGGTTCGATGGCCTCGCGCGCGGCAGCACAACTGGCGTCGGATGTGAGCCCATTGAACGTCGCACAGCTCGCACGCTGGGAGCCCTGGAGCCCGCAGTTAGGCTTAGCGGAGCTGCTCTTGCTGGTGCAGTCGGGAGAGTTTGACCGCGCGCGTGACCATGCAGTCGCCCTCGTGGAGAGGTATCCCGACGACGCCGATGTTCTTCGGCGATGCGGGGTGTTGTTTGCGACCCTCGGTATGGATGCCTTGGCGCGTCAGAACTTGGAGGAGGCGCTTGTCGCGAGGCCGTCAGATTATCGGGCCTACTGGGCGCTGGGTCGTTTGGCTGCGCGGTCAGGTCGCGGCGACGACGCAGTCCACCGTTACGGCCAAGCCTTGCGGCGTGCGCCAGTCGACCAAACGCTTGTGGAAGAGGCGTATGCCTTGCTTCCGGTGGGTGACCACTGGGTAGATGTCCTCGCGCAGGCCGAGCCTCATCTGTCGGTCTTGCTGTATCGTGTGGTGTACCGAGAGGAGCCTGAAGCTGCGTTGCGGGCGATCGAGCAAGCGGTTGTCTTGCGACCAGCCTATTACGCAGACCACCCCCTTCGTGCCGACGGCTTGATCGCGCTCGGTCGTTTTGAGGATGCGCGCGCTTGGCTTCGTCCGAGACTGGCCGATGACCAACGAGGAAATCTTTGGGCGATGCTAGGCAACATCGAAGAGATGGAGGGCAACCTCGACGCTGCGGTCGCGGCCTACTTGCAGGCGGAGGCACGCGGGTCAACGCACGCGCGGGTCAACGCGATCCGCGCGATCGGCGCGCTTCAAGACCGAGAGGCTGCGCGCAAACAGGCGCGCGCGTGGGTCATGTCGGGTGAAGGGTCGCCTCGCTTAATTTTGGAGCTTGCCACTCTTGAATACCAGCATCGAGATGCGCAGGCTTGTTTGGATGCCCTCTCGATGGACGCCTTGGTCACCTATGAGGAGTGGGCTGGTCGGGTTGAGTCGTTGCGAAAGCGCTGCGAGGACCTCCAACAGGAAAAGAAAGCCTCGCCGGGTTAAAGGTCGGCAATGGATGCATTTCTGCCAGCGGCGCCTTGGTTATCGGCGCTCTTGCAACCCCCTTCGGTGGGAGATTCGCTTGACGATCTTCGTCGCACCTTGCCGCTCCGCGACGCGCTCGGGCGCCTTGAAGTTTGGGCTTCGTGCCATGGCGATCGAGAGCTCGAACGAGCGCTTCGTGAGGGACGAGAGTGTCTCGAGGCGACCCAAGCCCTGTTCGATCTACTTGATCGATCACCGCCGGCACACGTTTCGACATGGTTGCTAGAGCAGCTCGCGCAGCGGCGAGACGAGGTGTTGTGTTTGGTCGCGAGTCTCCCCACGATGGCGCAGACCCTGTCGTCGACATCGCCTGTTTCGTCAACGGCGGTCGAAGGTGCGGTCGCCGACTGGACGGACAAGACGCAGCAACGCACGCTTAAGATCGATCGACCCGACGTGAGCGACGCAGCGTATGAGGCGCTGTGGACGTCGCTCCGCCAGTGCGTCTTTGGTCAAGAGTGGCTGGGACGCAGAGACGGCAGCATCGCGCTCCTAGGTGACAGCGTGCGGCAGGTCAATGAGGTGTCGACGCAGCTCGGACTGTTGCGAGATTGGGGTGGAGATGCCCGCGGTCTCCGAGACCGTCTGCTCGACGAGCGCGAGACGCTTCGGGCGTCGGCGAGGCGTCGGGGGGTGGCGTGTGCCGGATGGCTTGAGGCGATCACCGATGTGGGAGAGCCGCTCTAGGTCGCTAGATCGAAGGCCTCGAGGATGGCTTGGTTGGCCAGCGTGTGGTTGCCGGCTTTGGCTGCTGCGATGGCGCGTCGGCTCGCGGGGAGCACAGGATCCGGGATGGGTAGGTCACGGACGTATTGCGTGATCCAGCGACGACGACCGCGGTAGAGACGGTTGCCGCAACGCAGGTCGTAGAAGGTGAGCGCGACGTCCGAGTTGCCCACGGCCGCGGCCAACCACAAGAGGTCGTCCGATATCTTCTCATCGACCGCGAGCCAGTAGCAGTCGCCGTTGACCACCGTGCCCGCGGGATCCATCCAAAATGTCCCGCGCACCGAGATGTCGCGCCAGACCAATTTCGGGCGGTCCCACGCGCGCGGGTCATGCGGCACCCAGATCACATACCAAGGCCGGCTCGACTGCTGAACATAGCTGCGCCCCTCGAGGCGCTCACGATGCGCTTCGAGGTAGTCCGCTGCGTGTGGCATGTCGGCGAGCGCGACGGCGTATCGCTTCTCCCCGTTGTGCGCGTGCGGATAGAGCACCTGCTTTCGTTTCACGTCTTCGGTCGAATGGTATCGCCCGGCGACATGGTGTGTGGTGAGTGGCCTGAGCACTTCGGGCAGGGCGCTCGCGTAGGCGTCTTCCCAATCGTCGCGGATGAACACCTTGTCGGCCGTAGTCTTGATGCCGACGCGCGGCACGCCGACCTCGCCGAGTGTTTTCCAAGTTCGGCCGTCGACGGTTTGGAGCCACGTCTCGACGTCGGGGTTGGTCAGGCGCCACACGTCGCGTGGATTCTCGGTGGGCGCGAGGTGGCCCTGTCGAACCTCTACGGTGCGCCCGTCGTTGAGCAGGTGGCGGCCGGTCTGGTTCAGGGCATCGAGGGGGTCATCGCTGGTGCGGTCATGTGCGGCCTCCGTCGTGTAGGCGCTGACGAAGGGTGTGGAGACGTCTCCCTGCCCTTTGCGCACGATCAACACCGCGGGCAGGACAGCGGCGTCGAAGAGCTCGGTGTCGCCAAGATCCCAGATCTCGAGCAAGGTCGCGTGTTCTCTCAGATGTTCGCGCAGCGCCGCGCCCGATTGGGTCATGAGCAGTCGGTTGGTGACGATCCACGCGCCGATGCCTCCTGGCTTGAGCGCGCGCAACATGGCGACGACGAAGGCGCCTGCGAGGTCGACCTTCCCGTCGAGGCCAAACTGTTTCGACAGCGCTTGTGCGCGTGCAGCGCCGAGTACTTGTGTACGCACATACGGCGGGTTGGCGATGGCTAGATCGAAGGCGTTCTCGGGGAGACGTTCGAGGAAGTCGCCGTACTTGAGGACCAGCCCGGGCAGCCTTTGTGCAGCAGCTTGCAGCGCGTCTTCGTCGGTGTCGTACCCGGTGTATGTGCATAGCCGATCGCCGAGTGCGTGCGAGAGCGCATCGAGTAGAGCGCCCTCGCCTACCGACGGATCGAGCGCTCGCAGCGGTCCGGGCGGCAAGTGCGCCAGAAGACGACCCGCCACAAAGCGGGCCAGCTCGACCGGGGTGTAGGTTGCGCCGGTGCGTTTGGTCTTGTCGCTGGAGTCAAAGCGGGCCATCGCAGCACCCTAACCGACAAGCGCTTGAAGGCACTCGACAAGTGGCGCGCTATACGTCGGTATGCCTCCAACTCTCACGCACCGTATGCTGGCACACCTCCCGTTTGAAGAAGGTCCGCCGCAGACTCCAAGACAGGTCATGGGTGCGATTGGCTCTCATGCGCAGCCCACGCCGGTTGCCAACCCACGCTTGCTCGTGGCCTCGCTAGAACTGATGGAGACGCTGGGTCTGGATGCCTCTGACCTCGACCCGGAGGTGCTCGCGGGCAATCGTTTGTTCCCCGGAAGCGTGCCCACGGCCGCCTGCTACGGTGGCCATCAGTTTGGAAACTGGGCTGGCCAGCTCGGCGATGGTCGGGCGATCTCGCTCGGCGACTTGCAGGCTCCAGATGGTCGCATGTGGGAGCTTCAACTCAAGGGTGCGGGACCCACGCCGTATTCGCGCGGCGCCGACGGTCGGGCGGTGCTCCGGTCTTCGGTGCGCGAGTTCTTGTGCAGCGAGGCCATGCATCACCTCGGCGTACCCACCACGCGGGCCTTGAGCTTGGTGGCAACAGGTGATGATGTGGTCCGCGACATCCTTTACGATGGAAATCCAGCGCCCGAGCCTGGTGCCATCGTCTGTCGGGTGTCGCCATCCTTTCTGCGACTGGGCAACTTTGAGCTTCTGGCTTCGCGCCGGGACCACGCGTTGCTCGAGCGGCTCACCTCCTACACGCTCGAGACCTACTTTCCGCACCTTGGCGAGCGAACCCCTGCGTCGGTCGTGGCCTTCTTGCGAGAGGTGTGCACGTCGACGGCCGAGCTGATGGCCCACTGGATGCGCGTAGGCTTTGTGCACGGCGTCATGAACACCGACAACCTCTCGGTGCTCGGGCTCACCATCGACTACGGACCCTACGGTTGGCTGGAGGGCTTCGACCCGAACTGGACGCCGAACACCACCGACGCCGGTCAGCACCGCTATGCGTACGGCCGACAGCCTGCGGTAGCTATGTGGAACCTCACGCGTTTTGCTGAGGCGCTCTACCCAATGGTGGGTGAGACCGAGCCGCTCGAAGAGGCGCTGGGCGTGTTCGCCGAGGTGTACACGGATGCGCATGCGCGAGACGTACGCGCCAAGCTCGGGCTGTTCACCGAGCAAGCCGACGACCCTGACTTGTTTGAAGGTTTGATGACCGCGCTGCAGGCCACCGAGACCGACTTCACGTTGTTCTACCGTCGCCTCTCGGACGTGCCGGTGACGGCCGACGCTTCCGAAGAAGAGCGGCTAGAGCCGCTTCAGGAGGCGATCTACGACTCCTCATGGGCTCCTTCCGCCAAGCGCTCTCTCGACGCGTGGCTGGAGCGCTATGCAGCGCGGGTGCGCACCGAAGGGCGAGACGCGTCTGAGCGGGTTGCGTGGATGCAACAGAACAACCCTTGGTTTGTTCTCCGGAACTACCTCGCGCACGAAGCCATCACGCTGGCGGAGGCGGGAGATGTGCGAGGTGTTGAGCGCTTGATGGATGCGCTGAAGACGCCGTACATGGAGCAAAAAGAGGCGTCCGATCTCGGCGCGAAACGACCCGAGTGGGCGCGGCACAAGGCTGGTTGCTCGATGCTGTCGTGCAGCTCTTAAGCTGTACCTGCTGCCCTAGAACTGAAAGTAGATAAAGTCCCGGCTCGTCTCGCGGTGGAACACGACCATCGCGAGGACGAGTATGGCCCATCCACAGGTTCGCATAGGCCACCACCAATCCCCCATTCGCTTGGGAAGTGATGGCCAGTAGTGCGTTCGCGCCCACATGCCGATCAACGGCAGTGACAGCGTAAACACCAGCCCGACGATGCCCACCGCCACCTGGAGCTCTTGTGTGCCGCCTTCCCACGGTGCGCGCGTGAAGTGGACCAGCGTCTCGGACACGCGCGGCTCTCGGAAGATCACCGAGCCCGGTAGCTGCACCAGCAAGGTGTGGACGCCGATCGCCAGCGCAGTGGCACCGGGAAGACCCTTCCACGCGACCGGTAGGCGCGGCGTGAGCGCCAAGTAGAGGAGCACCCACACGCCGTGCCACAGCCCGAAGGCGAGGTAGTTCCACCCCGCACCGTGCCACAGCCCAATCAACAAGAAGGTGGTGAGCAGCGCCGCCACCAAACGGCTCGCCGATGGCGCTCCGCGACCGAGCAGCGGGACCAGCAGGTAGTCGCGGATCCAAAACGACAAGCTCATGTGCCAGCGCCGCCAAAAGTCGGGTGTGCTGGTTGCGAGGAAGGGAGCGCGAAAGTTTCGCACCAAGTCGAAGCCGAGCATCTTGGCGGTGCCGCGTGCGATGTCGGTGTAGCCCGAGAAGTCGGCGTAGAGTTGGAGCCCAAAGGCCCCTGCCCCTGCCCACAAGACAGCGCCTGAGGGGTCTTGCAGCATGAAGACTTTGTCGACAAAGGGTGCGACGCTGTCGGCGATGACGAGCTTCTTAAACCCTCCCCACAGGGCGAGCCCGAAGCCGTCGGCCACGTTGTTGCCATCCCAACGTCTCGGCGTTTCTAGCTGCGGGAGCAGGCTCCCCGCGCGTTCGATGGGGCCGGCCACGAGCTGCGAGAAGAAGCTCACGAAGGCCACATAGTCGAGGTAGTTCGTCCGAGGCTTGAGGACGCCACGGTAAATGTCGAGCGTGTAGCTCATGGTTTGGAAGGTGTAGAAGCTGATACCGATGGGGAGTAGAACCCCAAGCGTGGTCACGTCGGTCTCAAGACCGGTGGCGCGGATGGCGTCGATCGCGTTGGCGACGAAGAAGTCGAAGTATTTGAAGAAGCCCAACACGGACAAGTTTGTCGTGAGCGACAGCGCAAGGAGCTTCTTGCGATGCTCGGGGTGCCTCGCCATCGCGCGACCGACCGCGTAGTCCACGGTGGCCGACCCATACAACAGGGCTACGAACCATGGGTGGATCCAGCCATAGAACAGCGCACTCACGCAGACGAGCAGTCCGTTCTGTGCGCGACGCGTGGGCAGCAGCCAATAGACCACGAAGGTGGCGAGAAACAGCAGCACGAACTCGGTCTGGACGAAGTGCACGATGCGCCCTAACCCGAAGACTTCAGCGAAGCGGTCGCGCTAGTTCGCGTTCCACTTGATGTTGCAGCCGATGCTCGGCGTCTGCTCGGCCGACACCCGCCGACCGCCAAGGATCGCGTCCACGGCTGCGCGAACGTCACGGCCCGTGACGGGCAGGTCGTTGCCGGGCCGGCTGTCGTCGAACTGACCGCGGTAGACCAGTCGTTGCGCGCCATCAAAGACGTACCAGTCGGGCGTGCAGGCGGCGTCAAAGGCTTTGGCGACTTCTTGGGTCTCATCAAAGCAATAGGGGAACGTCCAGCCGAGCTCCTTGGCCAAGCCTCGCATATGTTCGGGGCCGTCCATCGGGTGCGTCTTTTCGCTGTTGGCGTTGATGGCGACGACGGCCACGCCTCGGTCCAACATATCGGACGCAAAGGCGGTGAAGCCATCCGACACATGGCACACATAGGGGCAATGGTTGCAGATGAAGGCGACCACGATGGCGGGTGCGCTGTGAAGCGTTGTGCTCTCGAGTTCGGTCCTCGACACGGTGTCGTCGAGTCGAAAGGACGGCAGTTTGTGTCCGAGCGGGAGCATATTGGAAGAGACCAGAGCCATGGTGCACCTCGTGTTCGCGGGCGTGTCTTGCTCATACTATAGGTGTCGAAGAAGAAATCAAGGTTTCGAGGTTGTGTCACCTTGTAGGTCCTCTTTCTCATCCATGTGTCGCGATAAGATCGCCTTGGCGCGCCGCCCGACCAACCAGACGCCCGCAAAGGTTGCGACCAAGCCAACCCACGAGAGGGCGTTCGCGCCCCAGACGTCTTGGGCTCCTGCGCCTTGACTGTAGAGCGCGTCCATTTGCTCCATGGTTGCGCCGAGGTAGACGTAGAAGAATGCACCAGGTGCGCCGCCGAGCGCGGTCGCGATCAAGTAGCCTCGAAGCTTCAGGGCGCTCCCGCCCATCGCGTAGCTCAGCGGGGCGAAGGGCATGATCGGTGAGAGACGGAGCAAGAACAGCACCCGCGGACCGTCCTCGGTGAGGGCTTGATCCAGCGCGTTGAGCACTGGATAGGAATCGCTTATTTTCGCCACCGAGGACCGCAGCACCGTGCGTCCGACCCCAAAGCAGATCGCTGCGCTGAACACCGCGCATGGCCACACCAAGAGGAAGCCCCACATCGGACCATAGAGCCAGCCGGCGAGCATACAGAACATGCTGGCTGGAACCAGCATGAGGTTGCTGATGATGTAGATCGGCACGAACAGTGCGGGTCCGCTTGGTCCAAGAGTTTCCAGTCGCTCGGCCAGCGCGATGGGGTCGGTTTGACCCGCTGCGATGAGCCCGAGGATGAGACAGGCCACAAAGAGCAGCGGCGCGATCATCAGCCGTCGAGACATCTCCCCTCCTTATGGTGCCAGCCGGTTATGCGTTTTGCTATGTTGCCGCGTATCGGGCAACCAATGGGAGCGCCTCCATGTTGTTTCGACAGCTCTTCGATCGCGCGTCATGCACCTACACCTACCTGCTGGCCTGCGAGCGGACACAGCAAGCGGTGTTGATCGACCCCGTGGTTTCGTGTGTCGCGCGTGACGAGCGTTTGTTGTCCGAGTTCGGTCTCACGCTTCGTTGGGTGCTCGAGACCCATGTGCACGCCGACCATGTGACCGGCAGCGCGACGCTTCGGTCTAGGCTCGGTGGAGAGAGCGTGGTCTCGGCCAGCGCTGGCGTGGTCGGCGCGTCGCGGGTTGTGTGTACGGGCGATCAGATCGCGTTCGGTGACCACCATCTTGAGGCACGGGAGACACCCGGTCACACCTTAGGCTGCGTCTCGTATGTGCTCGAGGATCAATCGGTGGTGTTCACAGGCGATGCCCTCTTTGTGCGAGGCTGCGGCCGGACGGACTTTCAGGGAGGCTCGGCCACGACGCTCTATCGCTCGGTGTATACGCAGCTCTTTACGCTCCCCGACACGACCAAGGTGTACCCGGGACACGACTACAAGGGGAACACGGTCTCCACGATTGGCGAAGAGCGCTTGCACAACCCTCGCCTAGGGGGCGGCCGCGATGAAGCGGCCTTTGTGGCCATCATGGGCGCGCTCGACCTGTCACCGCCCGAACATATCGACGTAGCGCTGCCGGCCAATTTGCGAGGAGGAGCGTCATGAACGTAGGAATGTGGTTGATAGGCACCGTCAGCTTGGTTGCGCACGCAGAGGTTCCACTCTCGGCGTATCCTGGGTGCGGAGAGGTCGACCGCGTCGATCTGTGTCCGGTGGATTTCCAAGGTCAGTGGTCGTACATCAGCTACATCCCGAGCGGGTCGCGAAACACCGTCCGCTCCGAAGAGTTGGGGCTTGGCAGTGGTATTCACGCCGACACCGCGTGGTCCATGACGACCGGTGATGTCTCGGTGGTCCTCGCGGTGGCGGACACCGGTGTGGACTGGGCAGACACCTCGTTGCTGCGCAAGTGGGCGCTCAATCAAGGGGAGCTTCCTGCGCCCACGGACGCGTCGGGTGTTGCTTGTCCGGGTGGAGACTGCGACGGCAACGGATGGCACAATATCGACGATTGGCGCGATGACGCACGCGTCGATGTGACATCGGGCGCTGATGGCGCGGACGCCTTTCTCGACCCATCCGATTTGATCGCGACCTTCTCCGACGGGACAGACGCTGACAACAACGGCTTTGTCGACGACATCTGTGGTTGGGACTTCTTTGGTCGCGACAACGACGCGCAGTCGGATCGACGCGATGGCTTTGGTACGCACGGCCACAGCGTGTTGCGCGTGGTGGCTGCAGAGGGCGGCGACGGCGACGGACGTATTGGGGTTTGTCCGAACTGTCCCCTGCTTCCTGTTCGGCTGTCGGACTCCTTGGTATCGGACGGCCTTCGTGTCGCACAAGGCATCGCTTTTGCGTCTGATCACGGTGCGCGGGCGGTGACGCTCGCACACGGCGCCCTCACCCACCCGAAGATCTTAGACGACGTCATCCGTGACGCGTGGGACCAAGAGATGCTGGTGGTGAGCGTGGCGGGCGACTTCAACGCCTACCACAACTTCAGCCCAGGCATGGCGCATGGTGCGTTGTATATGCGGTCTTCGCGCGCCAACAACGGCGACGAGTACGACGGCGCGTACAGCTACTTCAACTCCTGGAACTGCAACAACGTGGGCCCAAGGCTCGATCTCATCGCGCCCGACAACGCCTGTGCTACGGGTGCGGCGGCGATGACGACCGGTGCGGTGGGTTTGCTCGCGTCCGCCGGTGAGCAGGCGGGTACACCCCTGTCGGCGGGTGAGATTCGACAGCTCCTCACCACCACCGCAGACGACGTGTGGCTCACGGAGGACGAGCGGGTGTTGGCCAAAGCGTATCCGTCGCGCGAGGGATTCGATACGTCGACGGGCTACGGTCGTTTGAATGTGGGCGCTGGTGTGGACGCGGTGTTCGCTGGGCAGATCCCACCCGTCGCCCAGCTTTGGAGTCCGCGATGGTTTGACACGATGACGCCGAGCGTCGCCGGCATCGTTGAGGTGGAAGGGCAGCTCTCCGCGCGGCGATCTGGCGGCTACGATTGGGTCCTTGAGTACGGTGTGGGTCATGAGCCTGAGGTTTGGAAGTCTTTTGGTTCCGGCCAAGAGACCGGTCCGAGAGATGGGGTTTTGGCGACGCTGGACGTAGGCGACTTCGTGATCCCGGAGGTCGGACCACCTCTTCAAGGAGAGACGGTGATGGAGCGCATCGCGCGGGTCTATCAGCCTGCCGTGACCTTGCGCCTCACCGTGACCGACCGTGAGGGCCGTGAAGGCGTGTCGCGTGTGACCTTCTTCGTGCAAGACGACCCAGACCGCATCAATGGCTTTCCGATGCATCTGGGTTCGAGTATGGAGGGGCACCCGGTGCTCGCCGACCTGACTGGCGACGGGGTGTTTGAGGTCGTGGTCGCGACCAGCGCGGGAGAGGTCTGGGCGATCGATGGAGAAGGTGTCCCGCTTTCGGGTTGGCCGGTACAGACTGGCGCACATCCTTTCCCGCATGATGGTGCGCCTGCAGTATTGCGAGGGGCTCTGCCGGAGGGGCTCGTCGACGGGGTGTTTGGTGGGCCTGCGGTGGGCGACGTCAACGGCGACGGCGCCGCTGAGGTTGTGGCGACATCGTTGACGGGTCAAATCTACGCGTGGGATGTGCAAGGTGATCTGCTCGACGGTTTCCCCTACGCCATTGAGGGACGGCCGCTTGACGCCATGGACGACGAGCACATTTGGGAGAACGCGATCTGGGCGGCTCCGGTGCTGGTTGACTTGGATGGCGACGGCGCGCTGGAGATCGGTACGACGGCGATGGACGGCCGATTGTATGTGATCGATGGCGCCGCGAGAGACTGGGGTCCGTATCCGGTAGAGGTGTGTGAGCCCTCGGCCTGTGGTCTGTACGGCGCGCGGATCGTGTCGACGCCTGCGGTTGGTGATTTGGATGGCGACGGTACCCTCGAGTGGGTGGTGGGCACGAACGAGATCTGGACCGGAACGGTTCGTACCTATGTGTTGGACGCAGCCACCGCGTCGCTTCGAGAGGGCTGGCCGGTCGACGACTGGGCGTTGTTGTTTACCGACGACCTGTACGTGCCTGTGGTTGGTGAGGGGCACCCATCCTCTTATGCGTTGGCAGACCTGGACGGTGACGGTGGGCTTGAGATCGGCAACACGCCGTCGCTCGGTCAGGCCAACATCTTGCGCCATGATGGAACGCAGTTGTGGTCCCTCGACCATGGGCAGGATGGTTACGGTCCGCTCTCCGATGTGTCGGAGGGTAGCTTTTTTATGGTGTCGGCGTCGCCCGCGTTTGGCGATCTAGACGGCGACGGGGTGCCGGATATGGTCACGGGCGGCTCTGGCGCGAGCTGGCTGCTTGGACTTGCGCTGAACACCTACATTGACTTTGAGCACACGGTCGCTGCTTGGTCGGGCTCTACCGGCAGCGCACTGCAGGGCTTTCCGCGTCATGTGGAGGACTGGAGCTTGTTCGGGACCGCAGCGATTGGGGATATTTCTGGTGACGACACACCTGAGGTCATCTATGGGACCTCGGGCTACCTGCTCCATGCTTGGGACGCTGCGGGCAATATTCCGGAGGGCTGGCCGCGCTACACCGGTCAGTGGATTTTGGGCGGGCCGGCGTTGGGCGACATCACGGGCGATGGACATGTTGAGGTGATCGTAGGGTCCCGCGAGGGCTACCTGTGGGCTTGGTCAACGCAAGGGCGCGCCGATCAAGCGCTGGCGTGGCCTTCAGCGCGCCATGATGCACAGAACACGAGCAACGTCACGACACCCGTGCCGCGCCAGTCCGGACCATCATCCGGTGATCCGACCGACGCGTCAGGTTGTGGATGCGCGACAGCGACCTCTTGGACAACGTGGTTTGCGTGGCCGCTCGCTCTGTTGCTTCTTCGAAGACGAGGCCTCAAGGGAAGAGGTTGACAGGCTCTACGCGGTACAAGAAGAAGTCCGATGCCCCAGATGCGTCTGGACAAACCATCCGTGTCATGGCGGCTTCCTCGCCTTCGCTATCGATCTCGAAGATGCGATATTCTTGGGCGCAGGTGGCCAGCATGTGGTCGTCTTCTAAGAGGAAGGCCGAACCTTGCCCCCTGCACGGCAGTGCGACAGGCCAGACGCTGTCGATACCAGCCGTCCCTTCGTCCTCATTGATGTTGAGGCGAAGCCCACGAGAGTAGGACTGTGAGAGGTTGTCCCATAGGGTGATGCGCCCGTCATCGGTCCATTGCACGTGATGTTGTTGATTGAACGCAAGGTCTCCAGATGGATCGGTGAGATCACTCGGCGCGAGAGGAGAGGTGGTCTGGCCGGCGAGTGTCCAGAGGATCTCTCCAAATCTGTCCGATTCGGGGTCGGCGTCGAGCGCGATCACACTGGACATGGCGAGCGAGGACAAGATGAGCGTGCCATCTCGCACATGTACGCTGTTGGTGTGGAAGAAATCTCTCGCGGTGAATCCAAAGGGCATGAACCAGTAGGCTGGGATGTTGAAGCCAGGGCCGACTTCGGAGATGCGTAGCGAATCATCGAGCCGTATGGTGTCGATCAACTCTCCGGTGTTTCGGTCGCGTAGTTGGACACCGTCCGTCACGACAGTGTCTCCCAGGAAAGGTGAGTCTACAGATTCCTCGCCGAACACGATGTAGGCTAGGTCGCCCTGTGTGAAAAGGTCATGGTGAAACGGCATATCCGCGTCTGCTGGAACGCCCCAAACGAGCTCTCCATCCCAGCGTACTTCGCCAGCCCAGCTCCGGTGGATGATGGCGGACATCCCTGCATCGGTGGAGCGAAACCCGTTGAAACGACGTGTGCCGCCGCTCACAATGTCTTCGGTAAACGCGCCAAAGTCCTCATACCAACGAACCCGATGCTCGGCGTCTAGGACAACCAAGTAGCTTCGGTTGTTGCAACCGAAAGCGGTCGCGATGTACTCGTAAGAGTGCTCCCCTTCGGTATCGATCTCGAAGGTAAAGTCTTCGGGGAGTGGATCGGTAGAGAACTCCCCTGTGCGCTTGTTCATAGGTTCGAACAAGGGGTGGATTGTCCACCGGTAATCCGTGTCCCCTAGAAGCCCCCACGCGACCATTTCCAATGCTTCTCCTCGGCCCGTAAAGACGAGGGCTTCGTGCTCGTCGGAGGACACAGGCTCGATGCTCAAGACGAACGGCGGCTCTTCTTCACTCTCGATGGTACACACGGCTCGTAGAATGTTGTCGGAGGGTTCGCAGTTGGCTGTGAACGCTAAGGGTTCGGTTGTTCCGGTCGTTCCGGTCGTTCCGGTTGTTCCAGTTGTTCCGGTTGTTCCGGTTGTTCCGGTGGTTCCGGTTGTTCCGGTTGTTCCGGTTGTTCCGGTGGTTCCGGTTGTTCCGGTTGTTCCGGTTGTTCCGGTGGTTCCGG
>Ga0315320_10001959_pt1 | contig 17090 bp, 25 predicted proteins | sample M140m21515metaG_FD_203458 | JGI IMG/M metagenome (GOLD analysis project Ga0315320, IMG submission 203458) | Ammonia-oxidizing marine archaeal communities from Monterey Bay, California, United States - M1 40m 21515 | ecosystem: Environmental > Aquatic > Marine > Coastal | place: USA: California... | reverse complement strand
AAGTAAGAGAAGAAGAGAATCATCAGACCAAAAACCGCGTAGTAGGAAAACGAACCACGAACCAAGTAGTTCGACACGTCGATCATCCACTGTTGGTCCAACCAAGCGCCTAACTGCGAAATGATTTGCTGAGGAAACGCCAGAATCGCCGAGGCGAAAATGACCGGCATAACGCCAGAGTAATTAATACGCAAAGGCATGAAGGAGCTTTGTCCTCCATACACTTTACGACCAACAACGCGCTTCGCATATTGAACGGGAATCTTACGAACTGCTTGGATAACAGCTACAAGACCGGCAGTAACGATGACCCCTAGCGCGATCATCATTACCGCATGGATGAACTTGAGGTTCTCTCCAGCTCCAACTGGTCCGAAGAACAAACCGTAAGTCGCTTGGACAGCGCCAGGTAAGTCAGCCAAGATACCCACTGTGATCAGAAGTGATATACCGTTTCCAATACCGGACTTCGTAATCTGCTCGCCCAACCACATCAGCAAAACGGTTCCTGCAGTTAGGAAAATCGTAGAAGTAACCAAAAACCATCCTTTGCCGACGATCACGATATCGCCGTATTCGGCCAACGAATAGCCTTGGAACAAACGAGACGGATTCTCCAATGCCAGAATAAGCAAAACCGCTTGGACCGCGCAAATAGCGACCGTCGCATAACGAGTGTACTGGGTCAGCTTTTGCTGACCGGCTTCCCCTTCCTGCTTCAGACGAGCCAAGGCAGGAAAAACCGCTCCCATCAACTGGAAGATAATCGACGCCGAGATATACGGCATGATTCCCAAAGCGAACACTGCTCCCTTAAGAAGAGCACCACCAGTGAACATGTTGTAGAGCCCGAGCAGACTGCCCCCTCCCTGCGCCGTTTGATCCGCGAAAAACTTCTGCAATGGAAACGTGTCCAATCCTGGAAGAGGAATATTCGCCCCGATACGGGCAATGAAGAGCAACGACAACGTAAGAAATATACGGTGACGCAGCTCAGGGATTTTCAAGCAGTTGGTAAATGCGGAGAGCATGCCTTATCAGTTTCTAAGAATTCGTTATTCGCTAGCCGCTTCTTCGACCGCTGCTTCAACTACGATCGCTTCGCCACCAGCCTTTTCGATTTTTTCCTTAGCGGAACCACTAAACTTATCGGCTGTTATCTTGAACGCTCTCGAAATGTCCCCTTCGCCCAATACCTTGAAAGGCTTGCCGTTGAGACGAACGAGTCCAGCGGCAGCGAGGATATCTCGATTAACTTCAGTTACCGATTCGCCCAACTTGGCTAGTTCGCCGAGATTGATCGTTTCGTAGTAGATCTTGAAGTTCTTATTATTGAAGCCTCGACGAGGCAATTTACGGAAGAGAGGCATTTGCCCGCCTTCGAAGCCGATTCGGATACCGCCGCCGGAACGAGCGGTTTGGCCTTTGCCACCGCGACCAGAAGTCTTGCCGTGGCCTCCGCCTTCACCGCAACCGACGCGTCGTTTGCTGTGAACAGCGCCTTTGGTGTTAGAAAGATTATGTAGTCTCATTATTCGAGTCCTCTATTAAAGTTCAATTCAACTGCGAAGACGCTTGTAATCTTCGTAGGTTTTTAGCTGACGCAATCCGTCAAGAGTTGCGTAGACTACAGCGTTGTGGTTGTTGGAACCGAGCGATTTGGTGAGCACGTTTTGCACACCAGCTGCTTCGAGAACCGCACGAACCCCACCACCAGCGATAATGCCGGTACCTGTTGTCGCGGGACGGAGCAATACTTTGCCGCCATCGAATTCACCGAGAACTTCGTGAGGAATCGTGTCACCCTTAAGGCTAATGGATTCAAGTTCTCTACGAGCTTTTTCATTACCCTTGCGGATCGACTCGGGAACTTCGTTGGCCTTGCCGTAACCGACGCCAACTTTGCCCTTCTTGTCTCCTGCGACCACGAGAGCCGAGAAGCTAAAACGACGACCACCCTTCACGACCTTAGCGCAACGGTTGATGAAAACGACTTTTTCGAAAATGCCATCATCTGGCTTTTCAGGTTCGTCGCGACGTCCACCGCGACGAGGACCACGATTGCCACCAGGGCCACGATTGCCACCAGGGCCACGATTGCCGCCAGGGCCACGATTGCCGCCAGGGCCACGATTGCCGCCAGGGCCACGATTGCCGCCGGGGCCACGATTGCCGCCGGGGCCACGATTGCTGCCAGGAGTGCCCGAACCGCCAGTGGTAGCGGCTGGAGATGAAGGAGCTGCGTTTGCAGGTGAATTTGTTTCAGTGCTCATAGGGCAATTAGAAGTCTAGGCCGGCCTCGCGAGCGGCTTCTGCAAAAGTTTTGACGCATCCATGGTACTGGCGACCATTGCGGTCGAATACCACTTTGCTGATTCCCGATTCCTTGGCTTTTGCGCCGAACGACTTACCAAGCGCTAACGCTCCATCGTTATTGGCCTTCAAGTTTTGCTCGCGCAATTCCTTACCGAGGGTTGAGACGAAAACAAGCGTCTTGCCTTCATCATCATTGATGACCTGGGCATAAATGTGCTTGTTGCTGAAGTGCACGCTCAAACGTGGCCGCATTTCTGTGCCCGCAACTTTCTTGCGAATACGCCAGCGGCGCTTCTGTTCGAGCTCTCTCTTCTTTTGGATTTTCATTTCGAAATGATTTTAAAGTTTAGACGATAGGGTTAGCGAACCGCTCTAAGCGACGGTCTTACCTTCCTTGCGGATTTCATGCTGTCCAACGATATGGACGCCCTTGCCTTTGTATGGCTCTACTGGATGGTAATGACGAATCGAAGCGGCTGCTTGACCAACGGCTTGCTTGTCAATGCCTTCGATTTTCAACTTCGTCCCATTGTCGGTTACCGTGATAGTAACGCCTTCCGGAATGTCGTAGTTGATATCGTGCGAAAAACCGAGTTTCAACGTCAGCGACTTGCCCTTGAGCATGGCATTATAACCAACACCGCTGATCTCGATACTCTTCGAGAAGCCATTAACAACGCCTTCGACCATGCCATTGACGATGGAACGAGCGGTGCCGTACATCGCAGCTGCAAAGCGGCTCTTGTTTCCAGGAGTTAGCTTGATTTTATTATCAGCGATCTCAAACGCGACATCATGCGTGAATGCTTTAGTCAATTCGCCTTTGGGACCTTTGACAGTGATTGTAGATCCATCGATAGTCACTGTGACTGCGCCTGGAATCTCTACCGGTACTTTTCCAATTCTGCTCATAGTACGCTTCCTCTCCTACCAAACTTTACAGACCATCTCGCCACCAAGCTTTTGGCGGCGCGCATCGCGATCCTTCATCAACCCCTTAGGAGTTGTCATGATGCAAATGCCCAATCCATTGAGAACGCGAGGGATATCAGCACTCTTCGAATAAAGTCGAAGACCGGGACGGCTAATGCGCTCCAATCCGTTGATCGAGGGATCGCCGTCGACATACTTCAACTGAACATCGAGGGTTTTATGACCCCTCTCGTCTTTGGTGTCGGAATAGTCGGCAATGAAACCTTCCTTTTTTAGAATACGCGCAATTTCAGCCTTCATCTTAGAGTGAGGTGAAACGCATAAATCCTTGCCCGCGCTGGACGCGTTACGGATGCGTGTTAAGAAGTCGCTGATTGGATCAGTATGCATAATTATATTTCATTTTGAACCGGGCGATATCCACACTCCCGGCGTGCGCTTTCGCGCGATTGTAAATGGTAATTGAAAATTTTGAGTTGCTAGACCTACCAGGAAGATTTTGTAACGCCAGGTATTTTTCCATCTAAAGCAAGTTCGCGGAAAGTTAGGCGAGACAAACCGTAACGGCGGATGAACGCGCGAGGGCGTCCAGTGATGTTGCAACGATTGCGAATGCGAATCTTCGAGGAATTGCGAGGCAACTTGCAAAGCTTACGCTGAGCTAAGTAGAACTCTTCGTCCGTAGAGTCGGGATTAGCCAAAATGGCCTTATACTCAGCCCGCTTACTAGCGTAGCGTTCGACGAGCCTGCGGCGTTTTTCGTTACGTGCGATAGATGATTTTTTTGCCATGGTATTAAGTTACGCTGCAGTTTCGTCGTTGGAAGTTTCGTCTTGCTCTTCGCGTTTGCGGAAAGGCATGCCCAATAGATCGAGCAGTTCATAGCCTTCTTCGTCCGTATTCGCAGAAGTAACAATCGTGAATTCCAAACCGGATTGACGCTTGATAGAATCAACCGAAATTTCAGGAAAAATGGTGATGTCGGTTACTCCTAGAGAGAAGTTGCCGTTTCCATCGAACTTGGAAGGGATACCGCGAAAGTCACGAATCGAAGGCAATGCTACAGCGATGAGACGCAACAAGAAGTCCCACATACGTTCGCCACGCAAAGTTACCTTAACGCCGATCGGCATTTCCTCGCGAAGTTTGAAATTCGCGATGCTCTTCTTCGCAATGGTCTTGATTGGGCGCTGACCAGTGATCAGTCCCATGTTCTTTACCGACTCTTCCATCACGCCTTTGTCCAACAACGCGCTGACGCCCATGTTGAGCACGACCTTTTCAATACGTGGAATTTGGTAAACGTTCGTATAGCCGCGCGACTTTTTCAGCGCTTCGACTACCTTAGTATCGTAATGTTCTTTTATGAAGTTTTGAGAGCTCATAGCTTCTGTCCGGATTTCCGACCCGGAACGGGTTCAGTTCTCTAATAGATTAGTTTTTATTCGCCGAACGCTCGTCGTACTTAGTCGCAAGCATAAGGTTGGAGGCGTGGATGGTGCCCTCGCGCTCAGCAATTTGACCATCGGGATGCTCTTCGGATTTCTTAAGGTGGCGCTTAACCATCATCAGACCTTCGACAACCGCACGATTCTTGGCAGTGCGTAGTTCGAGCACTTTTCCGCGCTTTCCCTTTTCCTTGCCTGAAAGGACAACGACTTCGTCGTTTTGCTTAATGTGTAACTTAGCCATGATTAAAGTACCTCCGGAGCTAGGGAAACGATCTTCATGAACTTCTTCGTGCGAAGCTCACGAGCCACTGGCCCAAATATACGGGTTCCACGTGGATTACCATTGTTGTCGAGCAAAACGATCGCGTTGCTATCGAAACGCAAATAGCTCCCGTCGCGACGACGAATAGGGTACTTCGTACGAACGACGACAGCCTTTACGACTTCGCCCTTCTTAACAGAAGAATCAACGGAGCTTTCCCTGATGTTTACCACGACGACGTCGCCAATGCTGGCCGTCTTCTTAAGTTGACCCAAGCGACGGATCATATGAGCGCGCTTGGCACCTGTGTTATCTGCTATCTGCAGTTCTGAACGTAATTGAATCATTATTACCTACTCCTTTATTCTGCCGCCGCAGTTTCCTCAGTCTCTGTAGTCGCGCCGCCATAAACAGGAGCGCGATCAACGATACGAACCAAGCGCCAGCGCTTTAGTCGACTCAGTGGACGCGTCTCCATAATTTCGACCCGATCGCCTAGGCGAGCGTCATTTTTTTCGTCGTGCACATGCACGTCGGTTTTACGGTTGATCACCTTACGGTAGCGTGGGTGAGGTTTCTTATATTTGTAGGTAACCTTTATGGACTTGTCGCCCGAGATCGAGGTTACGATGCCGCTAAGTTCTTTTCTGCTATTGCGCTCGTTTTCCATGGCTTATCAATGCTTGGTGTTAAGCGGACTTTGCCTCCGTAAGGAGCTTCTCGCTGCGGATGGTCTCCATCTTTGCGATGTCCTTGCGGCGCTGAGTCAGCTCCGCCGTATTTTCGACTTGTCCAGTCTGCTTGCGCAGCTTGAGTTGCAAGAGTTGATCGCGAGTATCGCGGATCGTTTTCTCGATTTCGGCGAGCGAAAGTTCTCTGATTTCTTTTACCTTCATGTTCGTGAGTCCCCCTTAGGATCAATCCATGTTCTCACGCACAATAAAGCGTGTTTTGAAAGGAAGTTTGGTGTCTGCCAAACGCATCGCTTCACGAGCAACCGATAGCGTAACGCCAGCCAATTCGAAAAGGATCAAGCCAGGCTTGACAACCGCCACATAGTGATCGACCGGCCCCTTACCCTTACCCATACGGGTTTCGAGAGGCTTTTTGGTAATCGGCTTGTGGGGGAATACTCGAATCCAGAGCTTTCCTTTACGTTTCATGTGACGCGTGATTGCGACACGCGCTGCTTCTATTTGATTACCTGTGAAGTATCCACGTCCAAGAGATTGGATGGCGAAATCGCCAAATGCCATGGTGTCGCCACCTTTGGCATTGCCGCGCATGCGGCCCTTCATGGATTTACGGTACTTCGTTCTGGAAGGTGTTAGTGCTGGCATGGCTTAGTAGAAGTTTATTTTTCGTCCTTATTGAAGACCCAGCACTTAACTCCAATGATACCGTAAACGGTCTTGGCTGTGGAGGTGCCGTAATCGATGTTTTCACGCAGTGTATGAAGAGGCACACTGCCTTGGCGTTGAACCTCAGTACGGGCGATGTCCGCACCGCCGAGACGACCGCCAACCTGTACCTTAATTCCGTCAGCTCCGAGGCTCATCGCGATCTGCACGGCCTTTTTCATGGCGCGGCGAAAAGAGATACGGCGTTCGAGCTGAAGAGCAACGTTGTCAGCAACGAGCTTAGCGTCGAGCTCAGGCTTCTTGACTTCCTGGATGTCGATCAAGATGTCCTTACCAGTCATTACCGCGAGCTCTTCCTTGATGTTTTCGATCTCTTGGCCCTTGCGACCGATAACGATACCAGGACGAGCAGTGAAGATCTTGACACGGACGCGAGCCGAAGCGCGTTCGATAAAGATGCGTGGAACGGACGCGAACTCGAGTTTCTTCATCAGCTTTTCGCGGATGATGTAGTCCTCGTGAAGCGTCTTCGCGAAATCGCGCTTTGGAGCGAACCAGCGAGATTGCCAGTTGCGGTTTACGGCGAGACGGAAACCGATAGGATGCGTTTTTTGACCCATATGTCGTAATTCTTTAAGCGTTGTCGGTTAGTACGATGCGAATGTGCGACATGCGCTTACGACGCTTGGCAACACCGCCACGGGCAGCTGCCTTGAATCGCTTGAGAGCAGGGCCCATTTCAACTATCGCCTTATCAACCGTCAAATTGTCGGCCGAGAGATCGTGATTGTTTTCAGCATTGGCAATAGCCGACTGCAATGTCTTAGAAATCAAAGCCGCCGACTTGCGGGGGATGAATTTCAATAAGTCCAAGGCGTCGGTCGCTTGCTTGCCGCGAATGACTCGGGCAACTTCGTTCACCTTCTTGGGTGACATGCGTGCGTATTTAGTGAGGGCGTATACTTCCATTAATCAATTCTCCTAATTACTTACTGCCACCGTGGGATTTGAACATGCGCGATTGAGAGAACTCACCGAGCTTGTGTCCAACCATGTTTTCAGTGACGTAGACAGGAATGAACATCTTGCCGTTGTGCACGTTGAAGTTAAGGCCCACGAAATCTGGTGTGATCGTAGAACGGCGAGACCAAGTTTGGATCGGCTTGCGATCATTGGCACCCTGAGCTCGATCGACTTTCACCATGAGGTGAGGGTCAACGAAAAATCCTTTTTTTATTGAGCGAGACATATCTTAATTTCTCCTCCTAATTTAGCGCTTGAACTTGCGACCGTTACGACGGACCAAGATGAAACTGTTACTTTGCTTAGACTTGCGACGAGTTGGGAAACCTTTCGCCAACTGACCCCAAGGAGATACGAGCATTTGGCGACCGCCGCCACCTTTACTCTTCGCTTCACCTCCACCATTGGGGTGATCAACCGGATTCATGACAACACCGCGAACACGTGGGCGCTTGCCTTTCCAGCGGTTACGTCCGGCCTTACCGATAACTACTTTCGAATGCTCCGCATTGCTGACGGTACCAACCGTCGCCATACATTTGCTGCTGACCAAACGAACTTCACCCGATGGCAATCTTAATTGAGCGTGCTTACCTTCGACTTTGATCAGTTCGAGCGAGTTACCAGCGGAACGAGCCATTTGAGCCCCTTTGCCGGGTAGCAATTCAACTGCGTGCAATTTAGTCGAGGCGGGGATTAGCTCCAACGGCATAGCATTGCCTGGATTGAATTCGAGCAGCTTCAAGGACGATTCCACCTTGTCGCCAACACTCAGTCCTTCAGGAGCGATGATATAGCGTTTTTCACCGTCGGCGTATGCAAGCAAGGCGATGTGCGCAGTCCGGCCTGGATCGTATTCGATCGCTTGAACTTTCGCAGGAATGTCGAACTTGGTACGTTTAAAATCGACGATACGAAGCAAACGTTTGTGTCCACCACCACGGCGACGCGAAGTGACGCGACCGTAACAGTTACGACCAGCAGACTTGCTGTACGAAGTCGTCAGACTCTTCTCCGGACGTTTTTGCGTGATATCCCTTTTTTGGAGTACCGCGAAACGCAAGCTCGGAGTCGTAGGGTTAAATTTGATAATAGCCATTTTCTAAAGTCTCCAAACTTATACGATTTCGATGGTGTCGCCCTGCTTGAGCGTGACGATTGCCTTCTTGTAATCAGACTTGTAGTTAGCTGTACCAGTCTTACGGTTACGTGTGGGCTTACCCTTTTGATTAATGACGTTCACGCGAGTAACGTTTACGTCGAATACCTTTTCCACTGCAGCCTTGATCGCGAACTTGTTCGCGTCCTTGAATACGTCGAACGTGTACTGACCATCTTCCGACGACTGCAAGTTAGACTTTTCAGTCAAACGAAGCGATTTGAGAATTTTGTCTGCTTGAATCATTTCGAGCCTCCTTTCGCACGCTCAACAAGAACGTCCATGCCCTTCCGGGTAATGATAATTTTCGCGAAATCACACAAATCGGTAACGCTTACGATCGCGGCTTCTTCCAAAACGACGCCTCGTAAATTGCGAATCGCCAACATTGAAGTATCGCTAAATGACGCATCGACGATCAGAAGATTTCCTTCTGGAGCAATGCCTCTAATAAGACTGTTCGCTACACTAGTTTTCGCCGGAGCTATATCCAATGAATCGACAATCAACAACGATCCGTCTTCCGCTCTTTCGAACAAAGCTCGGCAGAACGCAAGTTGACGTACCTTCTTGTTAATCTTCTTAGAGTAGTCTCGTGGCTTCGGGCCGAATACGATACCGCCGCCAACCCAGATCGGGGAACGCGAACTACCAGCGCGAGCGCGACCGGTACCCTTTTGACGCCAAGGCTTCTTGCCGCCACCGCGAACTTCGCCGCGTGTTTTCGTATTGGCGCTGCCCTGACGACCGTTCGCCGCTTGGGCTACGATCACTTCCTTTACGGCTTGTACGCCTTTGCTGTCTTCGAACACCGGAATGTCGAATTCACTTTCGCCGCTTTCGCCGCCCTCGTTACTAAATACTTTCAATTTCATGGTCTTTCGATCCTTTCAGGCTTATTTACCCTTGATGGCGCTACGTACGAGAATCGTGTCGCCATTGGCTCCAGGAATTCCGCCTTTAACCAAGATAAGGTTCTTTTCGGCATCGATCTTCATCACTCGAAGATTCTGAACCGTGCGTTGCTTGCCGCCCATACGACCCGGCATCTTTTGGTTCTTGAATACGTGTCCTGGCCATTGGCAAAGACCGATCGAACCGATACGGCGATGGAACATCGAACCATGAGAAGCAGGTCCGCCCTTTACATTAAAGCGCTTCATAACGCCTTGAAATCCACGACCCTTGGAGGTGCCAATGATGTCGATCTTCTGGCCTTCCTCGAATTTCGTTACATCCAGAACATCGCCTGGAGCATATTCAGGGGACGCATCACAGCGTACTTCGCGAATTGCGCGAGGAGTCGCTACGCCATGCTTCTTCGCATGATTGCGTTCTGCCTTGCTCGCCCGTTTTTCCTTCTTAGTCTCGTAACCGATCTGAATGGCGTTGTAGCCGTCAGACTCGGTCGTCTTGACCTGAAGTACCGGACATGGGCCAGCCTGGATGACTGTGACGGAAACCTGAACGGTGCCGTCATAAATCTGGGTCATACCCAGTTTCTTGCCTAAGAGTGTATAGTTCATAATTCTAAGAGGTAGGTGGAGCTTGTGCTCCGTTTTATTAGACCCACGTTAGCGCCGGAAGAACTCCGGCGAAAGTGTCTGCAAATTCCTATATTATACGTTAATAGAGATATCTACTCCTGAAGGTAGATTGAGCTTCTTTAGCTCGTCCACGGTTTGCGCTGTTGGCTCAACAATGTCCAACAAACGTTTGTGTGTACGTATTTCGAATTGCTCCATGGCTTTCTTATCCACGTGAGGGGACTTGTTCACGGTCACTTTTTCGATCCGCGTTGGAAGCGGAACGGGACCGGAAACACGAGCGCCCGAGCGCTTAGCTGTATCCACAATCTCGGATGCCGATTGATCGATTACTCGATAGTCGAACCCTTGAAGTCTGATGCGTATTTTTTGTCCAGTCATGAAATTTCGGATATAAGATTAATTGAATTCTAACGGCTTAGATTTTCCGTCATTCTTGCCAACACATTAGCCGGCACTTGTTCAAAATGAGAGGTTTCCATCGAGTAACTCGCACGACCTTTACTCAGGGAACGAACGTCAGTTGCATAACCGAACATCGTTTCAAGAGGCACGATAGAGTTAACCGAAGCGAGCTCGTTTTTCGAATCCATATTCTGAATATGGCCTCGACGACGATTAAGATCTCCAATGACGTCTCCTTGGTACTCTACCGGAGTTGTCACTTCCACCTTCATCACTGGTTCCAGCAATTTCGGATCGGCATTCTTCATTGCTTCTTTGAAAGCGAAGATTCCAGCCATCTTGAATGCCATTTCCGACGAATCGACTTCATGGAAAGATCCGCTTATGAGCGTCGCTTTCCAGTCTACAACTGGGTATCCAGCAACAACACCATTATTTGCCGCTTCGCGAATACCATCTTCGGTAGGCTTTATAAATTCTCTTGGAATAACGCCGCCAACGATATCGTTGACAATTTCGATTCCCTTGCCGCTTTCCTGCGGTTCAAGCTTGATAACCACGTGTCCGAATTGCCCCCGTCCACCCGACTGGCGAATGAATTTTCCTTCCGCCTCAGCAGACGCGGCGATTGTTTCGCGATAAGCGATCTGTGGCTTACCAGATCTCGCGACAACCTTGAATTCTCTCTCCAAACGATCGCGGATAATCTCGAGGTGAAGCTCGCCCATTCCGGAAATGATGGTCTGCCCTGTCTCTGCATCCGTTTTAACAACGAACGTAGGATCTTCTTCGGACAAGCGTCCGAGACCAAGAGAAAGCTTATCTTGATCCGCCGATGTTGCCGGCTCGATTGACATCGAAATTACAGGCTCAGGAAATTGTGGTGGCTCAAGCGCTACATCTAAATTCTTCGATGAGAATGTGTCGCCAGTCCAAACGTTTTTCAAACCGACAACAGCGCAAATATCGCCCGAGCGAGCGAATTCCACGTCATCACGGCTATCCGCTTTCATAATCAGCAAACGACTTACACGCTCGGCTTTTCGGGTGCGCGGATTATAAAGCATGTCGCCCTTTTTAATCGTGCCACTGTAGACTCGGATAAAAATAAGTTTACCGACATATGCGTCGCTCCAAAGCTTGAACGCTAGCGCTGCAGTCGGCGCGCTGTCGTCTGGTTCGATAACGACTACTTTGTCTTTGCTATCGTGACCTTCAACCGGAGGCATATCAAGTGGGCTCGGCAAGTAGTTCACTACCGCGTCGAGCATGCTTTGCACACCTTTGTTCTTAAAAGCCGAACCAGGAATTACGCCAACAAAGTTAAGAGATAGCGTAGCCTTGCGAATCGCGATTACGAGTTCGTACTCGTCGATCGCTTCGCCATTCAAATACTTATCGGCGACAACGTCATCATAATCGGCAACTGCCTCGATCAATGATTCCCGCAAGTCCGCGACTTCGCGGGCCATGTCGCCAGGAATCTCACATTCGATGACATTAATTCCCATTTCATCCTGTTGGTCGAACTGGAAAGCCTTTAAGCGGACCAAGTCGATCATTCCGGAAAAATGCTCTTCCGTACCGATGTTCAAGAAAAGCGGATGAGCATTTGCTCTCAACTTTACGCGAATGTCTTCGACCGCTCCCAAGAAGTCCGCTCCTACGCGATCCATCTTGTTAACGAACGCAATGCGCGGTACATCGTACTTATCAGCCTGACGCCAAACCGTTTCAGATTGAGGCTGAACCCCTGCGACGGCACAAAATACAGCTACCGCTCCATCAAGCACTCTCAACGAGCGTTCAACTTCAGCAGTAAAATCGACGTGGCCCGGAGTGTCGATGATGTTTATCTGCTGGTTGATGCCAGCAAAAGGACCTGCTTTACATTCCCATTGGCAAGAGATCGCCGCCGAGGTGATCGTTATGCCACGCTCGCGCTCCTGCTCCATGAAATCCGTGACGGCGTTTCCATCATGGACTTCTCCTACCTTGTGAACGACTCCTGTATAATATAAGATACGCTCAGTGGTTGTCGTCTTCCCAGCATCGATATGCGCAGCAATACCAATATTACGCGTCCATTCCATAGGCACTGGACGTCCAGAGCCATTTTTATTGGAAAGATCTGCGGGAGCTTCAACCATTTTACAAAGAACAAGGGAGGACAATAACCGATCACCAACGTAAGTGAGCAAATGCGCGGTTAGACTGCGCCATCTTGTGAGTTTCTTCCTTTTTCTTAACGACCCCGCCAGTGTTATTGTAGGCGTCGATAATTTCGCCAGCAAGGGCATCCTTCATTGGAACGCCTTTACGAGCTGCAGCTGCATTGACCATCCAACGCATCGCAAGCGACTCCTGACGTTCGAAGGGAATCTCCAAAGGCACTTGGTAAGTGGCGCCACCGACACGACGGCTCTTAACTTCCAAACGTGGTCGGGAGTTTTCCAGAGCTCCGAGAAGCAAGTCCACCGGATCTCCCTTTTCGAGCTTTTCACTCACCCGCTCGAACGCCGCATAAACGATACGCTCGGCCAAAGTTTTCTTGCCATCACGCATGACGGTATTCACTAGGTGACCAACCAAAGGGCTTCCGTAACGGGAATCTGGCTTAGTTTGGCGTTTAACTGCTCTTCTACGACGTGACATTGTCTAAATCGGTTTTAAATTATTGGCTTAGGCCTTAGGACGCTTAACGCCATATTTCGAACGACTGCGGCGACGTTTATCTACGCCCATCGCATCCAAAGTTCCGCGAACGATGTGGTAGCGTACACCAGGAAGATCCTTCACACGACCGCCACGAACCAACACGATACTGTGCTCCTGCAAGCTGTGCCCTTCATCAGGGATGTAAGCGATCACTTCGATACCGTTCGTCAAACGAACCTTAGCCACTTTGCGAATAGCCGAATTCGGCTTTTTAGGCGTCCGTGTCATCACTTGAACGCAAACGCCACGACGAAATGGGTTAGACTCAAGAGCTGGTGCCTTGGACTTGGTCCGGGCAACCTTTCGGCCTTTTCTAACGAGTTGATTAATTGTTGGCATGATGAGTGTTTTTGAGAAAAGAGCGTGAACTTACTGGAAGCCGTTTCCTCGGCAAGTATTTTCTACCTAAAAACGAGTAAAAAGCAGACCCCTCCACATTGTGGCTTGATTCGCTTTGTAAATGGGCGGATTCCCGGAGGGGAAATCCTATGTTTTATCAGCTACGATAAATTGAGAGCCTTGCGTTTTGTCCGTCCGTCCCAATGACATCAAGGTAAAAGCGCAATCTATCGAAGAATATGTTACATTTATCAATTGCACTGCACTGCGAAGCCCACGGCATCATCGCCCACTACGGTATGAAACCCACAGGCGGGCACGGTCGGGCTCAATTTTTCGAAGGAGAAAACGCCCGTCTAGCGATTACCGGAGTCGGAGCGCTCAACAGTGCAATCGCAACTACGGCTCTCGGTTGCCGATACCCAAACACCGAAGCAATTTGGCTAAACCTGGGAATATGCGGCCACTTAGATGCTCCAATCGGGGAGACATTCATCGCCAATCGAATCTCATCGGACAATTACCGAGACACGCTGTACCCTCAACTCCCTTGGAAATCAGCGTTCAATGGAATCGAGCTCATGACACTCAGCGCACCTTCGGCCGATTATCAACCAGAACAAGCATTCGATATGGAAGGGTTCGGCTTCTACAAAGCGGCCCTCGCATTCGCTTCCACTGAATTCATCCACTGCATCAAAGTGGTTTCGGACAACGCCGCTCAGCCCGCGGATCCTCACTTCGACAAAAAAGCTATTGCCCGCATGATCAAAAACCACATCCCGGCGATTGAAACGCTTTGCACGAACATCGGACAATCGCGACCGCGAAAAGCCGGATCCGATTGGTTCAATAGGTTTTCCGAACGAGCCAATGCCCAGTTCGCTTTCACCGAGACAGAAACCCACCAACTAAACAAAAGCCTCGCCCAACTAGACGCACTTTTCAAGCAAAACGAGAAAGACAAAACCGACCTTCTATTAAGTACAGATTCAAACAAAAAACGCTTCCTTACTCAACTTCAATCTGCGATCGACCACTCTTCAGCCCGAAATATCTGCTAATGTTCGACCGTATTTATATAGAAGCGGCGGTCCGCGAACACCCGCGAACCCTCACCCTAATAGAGCACTATCCGAAAGCGGAACGCATCCACTGCGAACGATACGGAGAGATCTTCAACCCCAACCGGCAGAACTTCCGCATCCAAAAGCAAAATCCCGCCCTCATCCTAGCGGAAAAACCCGGCACCCGTGTTCTACCAACTCCTCCCGGATACGGTCTCGGTGCAGATCGTCACTACTATTTCTCTCACATGTTGAACTGCCTGTATGATTGCCGATACTGTTTTCTCCAAGGCATGTACCAATCGGCCAACTACATCCTCTTCGTCAACTTCGAGGATTTCCAAGCAGACATTCGAGCAACCGCTGAGAATCAACCCGACCAACAGCATTTCTTTTTTAGCGGCTACGACTGCGACAGCCTAGCAATGGATGGCGTCACTGGCTTCGCCGACTCATTTCTTCCCGTTTTCGAGAATTTGCCAAACGCCTGGCTCGAACTACGAACGAAGAGCGTAAACATAAAGCCGCTCCTCAGTCGAACGCCCCACCCAAACGTCGTAGCCGCATTCAGCCTCAATCCCGAGCCTATCGCCAAATCAGTCGAACACCGAGCCCCGCCCCTACCTACTCGAATCAATGCCTTAAGGAAACTAGCCGAAGCCGGCTGGAAGGTAGGCCTGCGATTCGATCCGCTTATCCATTTCGAAAACTGCGTAAAAATCTACCAGGACTTCATCGATCATGTTTTCGATTCAATTCCTGAGGAAGCCATTCATTCCATTACGCTTGGCAGCTTCCGTTCTCCAAAAAACGTTTTTAAAAAGATGGAATCCCTTCACCCCGAGGAGCCTCTCTTCATGGGCAACCTTGAACTCCAAAACGGAATGGTTTCCTACAATAAACCGATCGAAACGGAACTGTTCGAGAGTGCCAAAGAACGAATCCTCAGCCACGCCAGCGAAGATTGCTTCTTCCCCTGCCAATAAACGGACCGTCCCCAAGCACGTTTCCACGAAAAAGCCGCGACTGAAGTCGCGGCTTGAAATTCGAAATAGAGACAATCGCCTCCGACCCGATTACATGACCTCGGAACTTGGAATAGCTTCCTCAACTTCTTCCGAAGGAACTTCTTCCAGTTCGCTGCCGAACGGTAGCGTGATACGAAGATCGCGATACTGAGGCAGACCCGTTCCGGCAGGGATCAAGTGACCCATGATTACGTTCTCCTTGAAGCCCTTCAGTTTATCGATCTTGCTCAAGGTCGAAGCATCGGTCAGAACGCGCGTCGTTTCTTGGAAAGAAGCCGCCGAGATGAAACTTTCGGTTTCAATCGATGCCTTCGTAATTCCCAGAAGCACTGGCTCTGCTTCAGCAGGTTTACCACCAGCTTCAATGATGCGATTGTTCTCACGCAAGAATGTCGTGCGCTCAACTTGCTCGCCCCAGAAGAACTCCGTGTCGCCTGGATCGGTGATCCGAACCTTGCGAAGCATCTGACGGATGATTAACTCAATATGCTTATCATTAATCGTAACGCCTTGTAGACGGTAAACCTCCTGAACTTCGTTGATCAAAAATTCGTACAAACGATTCGGACCGAGAATATCGAGAATCTCATGAGGATCTGCAGAACCTTCAGTCAAGTGCTGACCTTTGTGGACCACGTCGCCTTCTTGAACGATAATCTGCTTCACGTGAGGAATCAGGTGTTCTTCATCCGTCCCAGTTTCTTCGTTAGAAACAATCAATTTGCGCTTCGCGCGAACCGTTCCGCCAAACGAAACAACACCATCCAAACGAGCCATTTCCGCGGCTTCTTTTGGACGACGGGCTTCAAACAACTCAGCAACACGCGGTAGACCACCGGTAATATCCTTAGTTTTCGAAGCCTGACGAGGCGTTTTGGCGAGCAAAGCGCCTTGAGCAATTACATCGCCTTCCGCTACTGCCACCTGAGCACCAGTTGGAATGCCGTAAACCGCGAGCACCTTGCCCGTTTCGTCGCAAACTTCCACCGATGGATTCAAGTCTTCCTTGTGCTCGATGATCACCGTAGCAATACGACCGGAACTTTCATCAAGCTCCTTTTTGATCGTTACTCCACGAATCATATCACGGAAACGAACCGTACCAGCCTTTTCAGACAAATTGGGAATGTTGTATGGATCCCAACTTGCGAGAACTGCGCCGGCTTCGATTGTATCGCCATCCGAGATACGAATAGCCGAACCAACAACAATATCGTAAGCTTCCAGCTCCCGGTCATTCTTATCCAAAACCTGGATCGCACCCGTTTTATTCAAAGCGATATAAACAGGCCCTTCAGGCGTTTCAATGTGAACCAAACGCAAACCGCGATACTTAACTCGTCCGCTATTACGGACGATAATCCGCGGATCCGTAACAACCGAGCTCGCGATACCGCCAATATGGAAGGTACGCATCGTCAACTGCGTACCCGGCTCTCCGATAGACTGAGCCGCAATAATGCCGACCGAATCACCGAGCT
>Ga0315320_10001958_pt1 | contig 17096 bp, 19 predicted proteins | sample M140m21515metaG_FD_203458 | JGI IMG/M metagenome (GOLD analysis project Ga0315320, IMG submission 203458) | Ammonia-oxidizing marine archaeal communities from Monterey Bay, California, United States - M1 40m 21515 | ecosystem: Environmental > Aquatic > Marine > Coastal | place: USA: California... | reverse complement strand
GGTGGTATTCCAACAGATATTACGTATACTGCTAAAGTAGACAACGAACAAAATCGTGTACATGTAACTAAGTGTTCAAACGATCAGTATAGAGATGAATGCCAAGATGACGCTGAAGCAGAGTGGGACGCAAGAGATATGGATGTTCCAATGGAAGACAAATATGTCGACGAAGGTAAAATGAAAGACATGATGTGGAGAGATGCAGAACGCATGGAACGTGAAGATTTTGTTGAAAAGTACGGTGAAGAGAATGGCGAGTTCTGGGACAACATCATGGCCGAGTCAATCGACGAAGGTAAAATGAAAGAACTGTCCACGGACATGGAAGAACTATCTGATAAAGAGTTTGAGGAAAAATATCAAAGTAAAAAATCAGACTGGTCTGAAGTCAAAACACCAGGACTAAGACAAGATCCAAACAAACCAGCATACATTGGCAAGATGAAAAAATATGCTGGTGACTTAGCCGCAGAAGCAGAAGTAACAGAAGACTATGCACCATCAGTAGGTGATCAAATTGTTACAGGCAAAGGCACTAAAGGCACAGTTGAAACAGTAACAGATGAAGCAGTTGAGTTTAGAACTGAAACAGGTAAACTATTAAAAACTGCTATTTCAAACGTTGAACCAGACGCAGTAAACGAAGATGATGTAGAAGAAGGTAACGAGTTTACACTAGCTCTTGCTAACGCTAAACGTGACGGCAAAAAAGAGTTTGAAGTTGACGGTAAAGTATATAAAGTAGAAGAAAGTCAAGTTGCACGTATAGTAGATTTGGTAAACTATAGAAAGTAACAGTATTGACAAACCCTCAAAAGAAGCACATAATTTAGTTTATGTGCTTTTTTTACGACCATTTGGTAAAATATACTCATATTACTATTGACAGCATAAATAAATTATATTACACTAGTATAGTGTTTTATACACAGGCACATTTAAGGCAAAACATTATGGCACATAAAGGAGAAACATACTATGGCAAGTTTAGCAGATATCAGAGCAAAATTACAAGCATCTGAGAACAATCAAGGTAACAACCGATCATCCGGTGGTGACAACGCAATTTACGCACACTGGAACATTCAAGAAGGTACATCAGCAACAATTAGATTCCTTCCAGACGCAGATCCAAACAACACATTCTTTTGGCAAGAACGAAATATGATCCGTTTACCATTTAATGGCATTAAAGGCCAGATGGATAACAAGAACGTATTAGTTCAAGTACCATGTGTAGAGATGTGGGGTGAGTCATGCCCAATTCTAGCAGAAGTTAGAACATGGTTTAAAGATTCATCACTAGAAGAAATGGGTCGTAAGTATTGGAAGAAGAAGTCTTATATATTCCAGGGCTTTGTTAGAGAGAATCCAATAGCAGATGATACTACACCAGCTAATCCAATTAGACGTTTTATTATGAGTCCTCAAATCTTTACTATTATTAAGTCAAGTTTGATGGATCCAGATATGGAAGAATTACCAACAGACTACAACGCTGGTTTAGACTTCCGTGTTACTAAAACACAAAAAGGTGGATATGCTGATTATACAACTTCAAACTGGGCAAGAAAAGAAAGTGCATTAACGGACCTAGAGCAGGCCGCAGTTAATGAACATGGTTTACATACACTAGGAGATTTTCTTCCTAAGAGACCAGGTGAGCACGAACTTAAAGTTATGAAAGAAATGTTTGAAGCATCAGTAGATGGTAGACAGTATGATCCAGAACGATGGGGTGCGTACTACAGACCAGCAGGTATGCAAGCACCACAGAATGCACCTACTATGTCAGCACCAACAGCAACACCAACAGCAACACCAACAGCAACACCAGTAGCGGCTCCAGTAGCAGAAACAGCACCTGCACCAACAGTTGCTCCTACACCAGCAGTAGCTACTGCACCAGAACCAGCACCAGCACCAGTGGCAGAGCCAGTAGCAGAAACAGCGGCGGCTCCAGCAGGCGGTTCTAAAGCGGAAGACATTCTTGCAATGATCCGTTCAAGAGGCAAATAATAAGTAGTTAGTGGCATGGGCGGTAAGTAATTTACCGCTCAGTCTCTTTGGATAACTAACATTATGAAAATAGCAATCACTGGACACACTTCTGGTATAGGTCAGGCATTAGCCAGAATATACCAATCTCAAGGTCACGAAATTGTAGGCATCAGTAAACGTGATGGAAATAATATACAGAACATTCCTAGAACAATCGCTTTAATTAAAGAATGTGATTGGTTTATTAATAATGCACAACACGGTTATTGTCAAACTGATCTTATGTTTGCATTATATAAGTTATGGCAAGGTCATGAAGGTAAGCAAATAATGGTTATAAGTACTGCAATGACTCTTAGTCCTGTTAGTACACAATCAGGTCTTGAGTATGAACAATATTATAATCAAAAGAAAGCATTAGAAGAAGCAACTAAAGTTTTAGCACATAAAGATTATTGGCCGCAGATAACAATGGTTAAACCAGGTGAAGTACACACTGGTGACCACAGTGGACCAATGGCAGTTGATGTTAACTTATGGGCCGAACAGTTAGTTAAATGTTTAGATGTTAATTCTAAATTAAAAGTATACGAAATTACACTAGGGCCTAGTTACATTGGACAGTAAAAAATATATAACTAATCGAGCATTTTGTCCTCTAGCTTGGACAGGAATATACGTTGACGCCGGAGGTGATGTGCGTAATTGTATACGTAAAACAAACCATCAATTGGGCAGTCTTAGAGATAACTCGATACACGAAATATTATCTAGTGATAAAGCAAACGACATACGAACACGTATGTTAAAGGGAGAGAAAGAACCTACTTGTGAATGTTGCTATAAGCTAGAAGAAGGTAAGAAAAGTTTTGATATAATCAGTGACAGAATATACTATCTTAAAGAACTAAAGAATGTTCCTTTTGATACATACGAAGATCCAAAAAACTTTGATCTAAGAAAAATTGATGTACGTTGGTCAAATCAATGTAATTTTGCTTGTGTATATTGCGGACCAATGTATAGTAACAAGTGGGCAAAAGAAGTAAAGCTACCAATAAAAGCACTTGATAGTAAAGGTGAGAGATTAACTGAAGTAAAAGAATACATTTTAGAGAACATTGAGCAGTTAGAAAATGTTTACTTTGCAGGCGGTGAACCTTTGTTGATGAAACAAAACGAAGAAATCATACAAGCACTGTGGGAAAGAAACAGAAATGTACAAATTAGAGTCAACACTAATTTAAGTAAAACAGGAACACCAATATTTGATTTATTATGTAAGTTTCCTAATGTACATTGGATACTAAGTGTAGAATCAATGGATGATGAGTACGAGTATATACGTACTGGCGGCACCTGGTCTGATTTTGTAGAAAACCTAAGCGTACTGCAAAAACTAGATCATAAAATTAGTTTTAATATGTTATGGTGTTTGTTTAACCCATGGTCATTATTTACAACCATTGATCACTTTCAAAGTTTAGGGTTTCAGAATAACAGTTACATTATAGGACCAATTGAAACTCCTGTATGGCAAGATGTTAGACAGTTTAACAAGCTCACACGTGACAAGCTAGCTAAAGAATTAGAGAAAAGAATCCAAGAGAAACCAGGGTATCTACTCGAAGATGGATATCATAACTTGTTAAAACATATCAAATCTCCTTTTACAAGAGATACTGACTATGTGTTAAAAGAATCAAACGATATGGATCAACGACGTAATTTAGATGCTAAGAAAATATTTCCTGAGGTATTTCAATGCTTACGAGACTAGATGACATACTGTACCCAAATAAAGTAGAAGTTATAGATTTTAGTTCTATAGGAAAATTCTTTTACCCAGTATTTAAGTGTGGAAATTCAACTCTTAGGTATGCCGCAGAAGATCAAAAATTTAGAACATTAGTCAATGAACAGATACGCAAATTAGATTTGATTGATGTTTTTGTTAGAGATCCGCGTGAAAGGTATCGTAGTGCCGTACAGACTTATATGTATTACATGGAAAAGGAAAATGTAGACTTTGATACGGTGTACTATTATTTAAGACAAGGAATAATGTTAGACCGGCATCTTGTAGGACAACTTAACTGGATTATTAATTTAGCACGATATATGAATCCACAAGCAAAGATTCAATTTCATAGCATGGCTATGTTAGATCAATATTGTAAAGGTCTTAACCTAGTAGCAGATAAGTTAACTACACTAGATGATCAACTGCTAGATGAGCTAGTAGATAATCCTTTATTAAAAAATCAATTTAGTTTAGATCAAATTATATTAGACGAATTAGTAGGTGATAGCTGGACAGTAAAACAAATAATAGATCATCTTAAAGAAAGAGACTTAACGGCATATACAGCTATCATAGGAAAAGCACATCATGTATTGCCCAAGATTTAAACATTTTGCTAGGTTAAACGAGGACGGTACAACTAGTCGTTGCGGTCATATGGTTGACGCACCTAGGTTTAAAACATTTGATGAATTAGAATCAAGCAACTGGAATAAACAACTACAACAAACAGAACAATGGCCTATAGAATGTGTTAGGTGCCAAACAACAGAGCAAACATCAGGACAAAGTATTAGACTAGACAGCAAAAAGAAACACGAACTGTTAAAAAACTTTAGAGACAATTATCTAGTTATAGGCGGTGTTTTAGACAACGTATGCAACTCAGCATGCCAGTTTTGTTGGGAAGGACTGTCAACTACAATAGGTAGTTTAAAAAAGAATATAATTAAATTAGAAAATGTTACTGCATTTGATAGTTTACCGCAAGATAGAATTATAGAATTAGACATTAATGGTGGAGAGCCAAGCTACAGTAAGAATTACAAAAAGTTATTAAACAACTTACCACCTAATGTTAAGATAGTTAGAATAAACACTAACGGAACACAGGTAATACCTGAAGTAAAGCAACTGATAGAGAATAAAGTTAAAGTTACAATTACATTGAGTTTTGATGGGACTGAATCAGTTAACGAATATAGTCGCTGGCCTATTAAATGGAAAAAATGGGACCAGGTAGTTAAAGAGTATAAACAATTAGCAGATGATAGTAATTTAATTGAAATAGGATTTTGGAGTACGCTGAATGTGTTTACTATAGCAGATTTAGAAAACATGTTAAGATATGCGGACTCAGTAGGAATACCATTTAGTTATGGTGTCTTAGAGTTTCCAGAACAGTTGAGTATAAAATATGTAAATCCGTTTACTGTAAAAGCAAAAGAACTTTTTCAAAAAACGGACATATTGTTGCTCAAACAACTTGAACCTTTGGTTGCTTCAAGTTATAATAATGAAAAAGAATTAGTAGAGTTTATAACTAAGCAAGATAAACTACGTAAGATTAGTTATAAAGATTACTTTGATATAGAACTAGGAGAATAACATGTCGTCAAAACCATTTGATGTAAGTAAGTTTAGAAAGAGCATTAGTAAGTCAATACAAGGGTTATCGATTGGATTTAACGATCCGACAGATTGGGTGTCAACAGGCAACTACGCCCTAAATTATTTAATCAGCGGCGACTTTAACAAAGGTATACCACTAGGCAAAGTAACAGTGTTTGCTGGTGAATCAGGTGCAGGCAAGAGTTACATCTGCTCAGGGAACATTGTTAAAGAAGCACAAGAGCAAGGTATCTTTGTAGTACTGATTGATTCAGAGAACGCACTTGATGAAGCTTGGCTACAAGCATTAAAGGTTGATACTAGTGCAGAGAAACTACTTAAACTTAACATGGCTATGATTGATGATGTAGCGAAAACAGTTAATGACTTTATGGTAGAATATCGTGCTATGAATGAGGAAGAAAGGCCTAAAGTATTGTTTGTTATTGATTCGTTGGGTATGCTACTAACCCCAACAGATGTTGCACAGTTTGAAAAAGGTGATATGAAAGGCGATATGGGCCGTAAGCCTAAGGCATTAACATCACTGGTACGTAACACAGTTAACATGTTTGGTAGTTGTAATGTTGGCATGGTATGTACTAATCACACATACGCATCACAAGATATGTTTGACCCAGATGATAAGATATCAGGTGGACAAGGTTTTATTTACGCTTCAAGTATCGTAGTAGCAATGAAGAAAATGAAACTGAAAGAAGACGAAGATGGCAACAAGATATCAGAAGTTAAAGGTATTAGAGCTGGTTGTAAGATTATGAAAACACGTTACGCTAAACCTTTTGAAGGTGTACAAGTTAAAATACCATATGAAACAGGTATGAACCCGTACAGCGGACTAGTTGATCTAGCAGAGAAACAAGGCATACTTAAGAAGGACGGTAATAGACTACGCTTCGGTGAGCCAGACAGTGCTAATGAAATTAAACAGTTCCGTAAAGCATGGGAATCAAATACTGATGGTTGTTTAGATAAAGTAATGGAACACTTAAAAAATCAGAACAATGAGGTAAATATCGAAGATATTGAGGCAAGCATGGATGTAGCTACAGAAATGCAAGCACCAGAAATCCAAGAAAAATCTAAAGAGGTAGAAGAGTAAAATGTTAGATGCTGTCGCTAATATATTTGAAGTACTAAAATCTCATATCAATGAAGGTAATCATAAAGAGGCCGCTATTGATCTAGTACACACCCTAGTTGATACTCAAGGTGTTAGTCCTGGAGAAATTAGAGACTCTGCATTAATGGAGGACGAGGAAGTTCGTGAAGCATTAATAGAGTATGATGATACTGTTGCAGAAGAAGATGACGGCTTAGACCCTTGGGGTGATGAGTACGACAACGAAGAAGAAAACGAGGACTATTAATGACTTGGTATAGTGATGTAACTAAAGATATTACGAAAATACCTGCTATGCTGTTGCACTACGAAAATGAACTAATAACAGCTAAAAAAGAATGTTCGGTATATGGCAACGTAGAAAAGAATATTCGTGATTTACCTGGCATCACTGAACATCGTTTTAATCAACTACAAGAAGTTGAAGCAGTGCTTAACTTTCTTAACATACAACTACGTAAGATTAGACGTAAACACTTTCAAAAATATCTAGAAGCATACCAGCGAGCTTTAACATCACGTGATGCAGAAAAGTATGTAGATGGCGAAGACGAAGTTATTGACTTTGAAACGTTAATCAATGATGTAGCACTATTAAGAAACAAATGGCTTGGTATACTAAAAGGGTTTGAATCAAAGAACTTTATGCTAGGACACATAGTTAGACTTAGAACATCTGGAATGGAAGACGTTAGTGTATAGGCCTTTATTTGACAACGAAAGTTATACTCATAATTTACAAACACTTGATGAATTAGAACAGTATACTAGTTTTATGGAAAGTATTGAAACAATGCTTGACATAGGATCAGGTAAAGGTTTTGATCTTAACTGGTGGGCAACTAGAACATTAGAAAATGATTCTAAGCAACAAATACCATTGAACATTAAGTGTACCGGTATTGATCTAAAAAATAACTTTGATAAAACGTTTGAGAGCCCAAACATTAATATAGTTGAGTGCGACATGGAAGAAACACCGTTGAAGCACAATTCTTTTGATGTAATACATGCTCCAAACATATTACAATATGCAATCAATCCAGTTGCTACATTAGGTCATTGGTATGATCTTTGTCGTGACAACGGAATGATAGTATTGTCAGTTCCACAAACAACTGCATTACAGCGAAATAAAATAGTAGCAGACCAGCACGGGTACGAATACTATAATCATAGTTTAGTAGGACTGATTCACATGCTAGCAGTAAATGGTTGGGACTGCCGTGACGCTTTTTTTAAAAAAGAGAGAGACATTCCCTGGATATATGCAGTAGCGTATAAGCAACCAGACTTTAAAAAATTAGATTATAAAACTACAACCTGGTTTGATTTAGCTGAACTTGGACTCCTGCCCGACTCAGCAGTTGCGAGTTTAAATCAATGGAACTTTGTTAGGTTTCAAGACCTAAAACTTGAATGGCTGAACAAAAGAGTATACGACTTCCGCAACTATTAATAAATATAAACTTAGTATATAATTATTAAGTTTAATGGCAACAATACAACACACGGTTATTAATGTATTCATAGGCTGGGATAGTCGAGAGCCCATAGCCGCTGATGTCTGTGCTTACAGCATATTAAAGCATGCGTCAGTTCCTGTTAAAATACATTACCTCAAGCTAGACGAACTAGAAAAGCAAAAGATACTAACACGTAAACGTGATCAAGATGCGTCAACAGAATTTACTTATTCAAGATTTTTAGTTCCGTACCTAATGCAGTATACTGGCAAAGCAATATTCTGTGACTGCGACTTTTTATGGACTACAGACATTAAGAAACTGTACGATCAAATTACAAGCCGTAAAAGTGTATGGGTAGTTCCGCATGAGAATTACGGATATAAACCAAAAACTAAAACAAAGATGGACGGTCAGACACAGACGTTTTATCCTAAAAAGAACTGGTCGTCAATGATGGCATTTAACTGCGGCAGTCTAGACAGCCAACGGTTAAGTCTAGATGCTATTAATCAACAACCTTTGAGTTATCTACATAGACTTGAATGGGTTACTGAAAATAAAAAGATAGGAATGCTAAAGCCAAATTGGAATTGGTTATCAGGTTACTATCAAGAATCAGATTGGGGCAAGCCTAACGCTATACATTATACAGATGGTGGCCCTTGGTTTAACGATACGCACATTACTGAGGATATGGGGATTGAAAGTTGGAGTCAAGTACAGTACGGTGACTTATGGTTAGAATATAAAGAACAATTTCAATTACAACAGCATCCTAGTGACAAGATAAGAGCGGTATCTATACAAGATATAACATACGGCAGTAAAATAAAAGATATTATTCTTAACTTAGAAAATATGTTACTTGATCCAAATAGCATATACTCTCAAAGTATGAGCGTTGAACAACTAACAAAAGACATAAAAAATTATAACAAAAGCGGTGTATTAGGAGTAAGTGATATGGCTGAGCTACCACAATCAGTATTGAACAAAGGATTTAAATGGGATAGAGTAGTTGACAGTTTTGTTAAAGGAAGTGGCGGAAGTATTGTAGATTGGGAACATGTACTTAAACAAACTGACGACCAGAGACCTTTGAGTTTTAGAGGGATTACTAAAAAACATATATACGACTTTTGTAAAGATAATAACAGAGACTTTTACTTTGTTGATACAGGATACTACGGTAATAAAAAAAATAAAAACTGGCACAGAGTAACTCTAAATGATGTACAATATTGTGGAACTCTAAGAGATGTTCCTGCAGATAGATACATCAAAGCAAATGGATATAATAAAAAGTTTACACCGGGCAGTAAAATATTATTGTGTCCGCCAAGTGAAAAAGCAATGCAATTCTATGGCGAAGATCTAGATACCTGGATGGAAACTACTCTAACAGAAATTAAAAAACATACTGATAGAGAGATTGTTGTTCGGCTTAAGAAATCACGTAAAGAAAGAGTACTGCAACATACAATACAAGACGCCCTACAAGATGATATACATTGTTTAGTAACATACAATTCAATAGCGGCTATTGAAGCACTCATGGAAGGTAAACCAGCAGTTGTTTTAGGGCAGAATGCGGCATCATCTTTGTGTTCAAACGATCTAAGTAAAATTGAAAACCCACTAGTTCCAACACCAGATGAAGTTATGTACTTGCTGAGTAATCTAGCCTATCATATGTTTACGGTTACTGAACTGCACGACGGCACAGCCTGGAAAATGGTTCAAGAGTGGCACAGCAAATGAAGCTAGCAGTCTACTTATCAGGAATCCCAAAGAAAAGTCGCAACGAGGCCAAGCGAAAAATTCTTACAAGTTTTGCACAAGGTGCCAATGCAGTAGGTGATAAAGTAGTTGTAGTAGAAGATAATCGTGTTGTTAATTGTGATTTTGCTGTAGTGCAAGGATACGTACATGAAGGTAGTAGACAAGCACCACACCTAATGATTAGAAAGAATGCTATTGATCATCAGAAACAACAAGGCAAACATAGTGTAATTATTGACAGTAACTTGTACCAATTTTTAGATATGTCAAACAAGGACAAGTATTTGCGATATAGTCTAGACGGTATATTCCCTACAGACGCTTGGTATTTTGATAAGAACAGGAATACTGCTAGATGGGAAAAAATTAAACAAAGTTATCAGTTTCAAGAACGTAATTGGTCGTCAGGATCAAGCATATTAGTCTGCTTGCAACGCAACGGTGGTTGGTCAATGGGTGGCCGAGGCAGTTTGGATTGGGCAATACAGACAGTTAGTGAGATACGTTCGTACACTGATCGTACTATAGTAGTTAGAGGACATCCAGGTGATATTACTACGCTAAACCAGTTTGACACAAGACCCTGGGCCAATGTAGTCAAACAATTCCCAACTGATATAACATTAAGAAAACAGCTAGCAAAGACACATGCTACTGTGACATACAATAGCAGTCCAGGTGTTGCTAGCGTGCTGTACGGCACTCCTGTGTACGTTACAGACCCTATACCACAGCGTAGTCAGTGTTGGTCTATTTGTAATACTGATCTTAAAACAATTGAAACACCTGAACTACCTGACAGACAAGATTTCTATCACAGGCTAGCACAGTGTCATTGGACTTTAGATGAAGTTGCTATAGGCGATGCTTGGCGTTTTATGCGTGAAAGATTGCCTAACTCTTAGTAACACGTTTCCAATATTTAATGTTTTGGTTAAGACCCTGGTTCTTGTTTACTACATCGTCGGGTAAACTGTGTCCTAATTCTTTACGTCTAGCACCTTTCATATGATCCATTACAGTCCCTAGCTCACTAGCAATGAACGGATGCCCGGGCCCTTTACCAGGCAGGTCTGGCGACAGGTTATAAAACTGTGTGCCTTTTTCTAGGTATTGTTTACGTAATACATCAAACACATAGCTGTCGTGGTACTCTTTAAGATTAAACAATTCACCCGACATATATAAGTCACGCCAATCAATCGCAAACTGCTGAGCATCTCTATGACGAGTATTATATGCAACCCAGCCACACTCTGAATGGTACTTGGGTCTGCGTCCTAGATAACTGACAAAGTAACTACCCGGACACACTCGTTGCAAAAACTCTAAACTAACACTGCTATGTGTTTTAGAATCAGCATCTAGCCATATTATCCAGTCAGCATTGATATTTTTTATAGCGTCAATGACGGTAAATACTTTGTTACTAAATCTTACGGCGTCCCATTTGAAGTTATTATCTTTAAATGGTAATCCTGTTTCTTTCATCTCCATACCGTTTGCCCAAGGTACGTCTTGGTACTTTTTCTTAAATTGTACTAGGTCTGGGCATTGTTGATGTAAGTCTAAGATATGCACATTGGGTTTAGTAGCTATGGGTCTGCAATCTTCTGCATAGCAATAGAGGTCAACCGTGTCTGGCCAATACTGTTCAAACGTATCAATCATTGTTTGAGCGTATTGTGTTAATCCTGGTTGATGAAAAGTGGTTATGACTGCATACTTCATATAAGTATTTACACATTTATGAAAACACTAACATATTTTCCGGACTATTGTAGTCTTAACTCAAAGCCGGTACTCGAAGCATTCTTAGAGAGTGCAAAGAAGCATTATCGAATTGTCGAAAACGACTTATCTGCAGACATAGCAGTAATATGGTCCTGTCTCTGGGCAGGTCGTATGCGTGGCAACTATGATGTTTATCAACACTTTAAAAACCACAATAAACCATGCCTTATACTTGAAGTAGGCGCCCTACAGCGTAATGTAACCTGGAAGGTAGCTGTTAACCACATCACAGCCGACGGCTTTTATGCACATAAAGAAAATTTAGATTGGGATAGACCAAAAAAATTAGGATTACCTGAACTACGGCCACAGCGTAAGCACTATACCAAAGAACCTATACTTGTTGCACTGCAACATGCAAAAAGTGAGCAAGTTTCAACAATACACGGTATAGAACATTGGTTGCACGCACAAATTAAACAGATAGAAGCTGTTACAGACAGGCCTATTGTTATCAGACCGCATCCTAGGTCAGTATTTGATAGGGGAAGTTTTAGTAATTATAAATTTGAAAGTCCAGTCAAAGTAAATGGTACATATGATGACTTTGATATTAGGTTTAATTATTGGGCAATGGTAAACTATAACTCAGCAGGCCCAGCTATACAAAGTTTGATTCAAGGTTGTCCTGTTATAGTCGACGAAACTAGCCTAGCCTACTCTTGTAGTAATAAGTACTGTGAGTTGGATAATCTTATAATACCAGACAGGCAACAATGGTATGTTGAGATTAGCCATACAGAATATACAGTAGATGAAATTAAATCAGGTGAGTGGTACAATAGATTACAATGGGCGATAGAGTAATAGATTTTGGCTGTTTAATACACGGCAATTATTATAGTTGGGATTATGTTGACATTCTACATGACAGCATACAACGTAATATTAGTTCGCCTATACGCTTGCATGTCTGGACAGAAAAAGACAGGCAAGTTCCTGGACATATCAGCAAGCACTCGTTAGAGGATATTGGACTTGCAGGTCCTAAAAAAGCCTGGTGGTATAAAACACAATTATTCAATCCAGAGCTGTATGCAGGCCCTATTATCTACCTAGACCTGGATGTTGTAATTGCTGGTAATTTAGATTGGATGCGTAAGCTATCAATGCAAAATTTTTGGGCGGCCAAAGACTTTAAATGTTTGTGGAAGCCAAACAGGCACGCAATTAATTCAAGCGTTATGGCATTTGATACTAGAAATTACGAACATGTTTGGAAAAAGTTTAGGGATAATCAAAATAGAATAACACATATGTATCATGGTGATCAGAACTATATTGATGAAGAGATAGTAGATAGCAAACGTTGGTTGCCAGAAGAGAAAATTGTAAGCTATAGGTGGCAGGTATTACATGGCGGTATGGATTTTAAAACAAGAGCGTACCCACGCAAAGATGAAGTAGATGTAGAACTTGGTCCAGATGTTAGTATAGTAGTATTTCATGGCGACCCTAAGCCACATCAAATCAGCAATAAATTAAGTGAATACTGGCAAACAGATAAATAAGAATAGCAATAAGCATGCTTAAAACAAAGGAGATTGATCGAAATGGCAAGAAATTATAAAGTATACGGTTGTGCTCATGATGCCTCAGGTTCGTTAGACGTAACGCTAACTGTTGGCGGTAACGAAGTTTACAATGGCGCAATTACAGCAGACACGGAGCCTCATAATGAGGATCCATTGACAATAACTGAAATATTTTCATTTAACGTAGATGATGCATTAACGGGTAATCAGAATTGGTCATTAAGTATTACTGGCACTACTGATAGTGCTGAGATACATTTAAGTAGTTTAGAATGTAACAATGTAAGACCTAACATGGTAATTCCGTTAGAATATTTTGTAGATAAAGTCGAAGCATTAGAGGACCAACTGACCGATGGCTTTACTGCAGAAGAACAACTATACATTGACACACAATTAGGCGCTGACTTACCAGCAGACGTAAGAGCAAGATTACAAGCTGGTACTTCGACTCCTGCTACTGATTCTTTAGCAGTTACAACAGCTAACGAACAAGAAGGTCTAGATGCTGAAGTTTATTATGCAGTTTCAGCAAGAGCAACAAACGTAGAAATTGATGGAGAGGCATTTGCTACAGCAGAAGGAGCAACAGTTCCTGTAGGCGACGGCGAAACAGCTACACTAGTTTGGAATATGACTCCGGAAGTATTTGCATACTACCCACCTCATAATGACTAAAGATTGACTCTACCACTGAGCTAAAACGAGAAAAGCACTAGAAATAGTGCTTTTTTTGTGGCTATTGGCACAATATTTGGTATTTTTGGTTGACCAATAATTGGTTTTTTGCTATAATGTATTTAAGAAATTAGATAAAGGAGCAGACAATGGGATTAGATATGACAGCTTATGCAATAGATCCAACAGCAGATAAAACTCAAGAGCCTACACAACTTGCAGAGTGGAGAAAGCATCCTAATTTGCAAGGTTGGATGGAACGTCTTTGGAGAGAAAAAACTGGTAACAAAGATGATGCCTTTAACTGTCAAGAGCTTGAATTAACTGAAGCAGATCTCGATAGTCTATTTGCAGATATTGTCTTGAGGAATCTACCTAGTACCACTGGGTTCTTTTACGGTAGTAATGCAGATGATCATTACTATTATCAGGACAAGTTCTTTGTCAAAGATGCCTTAGAAGCAGTAGCTAAAGGTATGAAAGTTTACTATAGTTCATGGTGGTAAGATGATGGACTATAGAGAATACACTGATCAAAACTTATGGGCATGTATTGACCAAGTGTCCATTGATACTGTAAATGATCTGCAGAGTCAGTTAGTCAAGTTAGGGATTAATATGGACGACCAGAGTTTAGAAGATATATATGTACTAATAAGGAAAAAAGTTGAATTAGTGGTTGACAATTAATTCCGTAGATCGTATACTAATAAAGTTAGGAAAGCAAATAAAACATATTAAGGAGCGAATATGAAAACAGCTAATAAAACAATACCATTCAACAAAGAATCCGACGCACAGACCATTGAGCGTATTCAACAAAGATTTGACATTCTAGATGAAATGACCAAAGCCTGCATCAATGGTGATGTCAGAGCTATGATCGTAGTAGGCCCTCCGGGTGTAGGTAAGTCATACGGTGTTGAACAGCAACTTGAAAAAGCAAGTCTGATGAACAAGTTGGCTAGCCGTGCAGTACCATATGATGTGGTTAAAGGGGCAATGTCAGCAATTGGCTTATACACCAAGCTATTCAACTACAAAGAAAAAGATAATGTATTAGTATTTGATGATTGTGACTCGGTACTACAAGACGAGCTGTCATTAAACATTATCAAAGCGGCACTTGATTCAAAGAAAACACGTAGAATTTGCTGGAATACTGATTCATACAAACTACGTAACGAAGGTGTGCCTGATTCATTCGAGTTTAAAGGGTCAGCAATTTTTATTACTAACGTTAAGTTTGACAACATTAGAAGTAAAAAGTTGCAAGATCATTTACAGGCAGTTCAATCAAGATGTCACTACTTGGATCTTACGCTTGATACAATGCGTGATAAACTTTTACGTATTAAACAGATTGCTGGTACAGGCGCTCTGTTTCAAGACTATGATCTTAACGGTCATCAGTGTGAAGAAATCTTAGACTTCTTAACAGAAAACTGTGAGAAGTTAAATGAAGTAAGTCTGCGTATGGCGTTAAAAGTTGCTGATCTTAGAAAAGTATCTGAGACTAATTGGAGAGCAATGGCAGAAGTAACATGTATGAAACGCAGAGCGGCTTAAGTCTTTTGGTCAGTTAGTTTCGCTCCTAACATTTTTCTAACTGATCACGGAGGGCACATTACCAAAATAGTGTGCCTTCCACCTTTTATACTATATAATAATCATTATGCGAAATTGTAAAATCATAGTACGTGATGAAGTAAACATCAAGATTGAAGGACTAGAGCTTGATGCTCGTAAAACACTGACTAACAAATTTAAATATGAAGTGCCAGGCGCTCGTTATATGCCTGCTGTTAGACTAGGCAGGTGGGACGGAAAAGTTGGGTTCTTCCAACTTGGCGGTAGTTCATACGTTAATTTACTTCCTGACATCATCCCTGTGCTAGAAGAACAGAACTATGATATTGAGGTAGAGGATCTTCGTGACTACTTAACTGATTATGGATTTGAAAGAGTCCAAGAAGATAGTTATAGTGATTATGTATGGCCTCCAAATCACCCTGTTGAAGGTGAACCAATAATGCTACGTGACTATCAAGTTGACGTGGTTAACAAGTTTTTAGAAAATCCACAGTGCATACAAGAAGTAGCAACGGGTGCAGGCAAAACATTAATCACAGCAGTGCTAAGTCACAGGTGTGAAGCACACGGACGTACAATAGTTATTGTTCCAAACAAATCGTTAGTTACACAAACAGAAGCTGACTATATCAATATGGGATTAGATGTAGGAGTGTTCTTTGGCGATCGTAAAGAGTTTGGCAAGACACATACTATTTGTACTTGGCAGAGCTTAAACATCATGATGAAAAAAACTCGTGCTAAAGATATTGACATCACAATAGATGAGTTTATTCAAGGTGTTGTCTGCATCATGGTAGATGAAGTACACATGGCCAAAGCAGATGCGTTAAGAACGTTGTTGACAGGTCCAATGAGTCAAATACCTATTCGTTGGGGGCTAACAGGCACTGTGCCAAAAGAAGAATATGAGTTTATGAGTTTAAAGTGTAGCCTAGGTGATGTCATTGGCAGACTAAGTGCAAATGAATTACAGCAAGAAGGTGTACTGGCTCAATGTCATGTTAATGTAGTACAGCTAGTTGATCATGTTGAATACAAATCATATCAAGATGAATTAAAATATTTGTTAGAAACAGAAAAGAGAGTCAAATATGTTGCTAGCTTAATTGAAACAATTAAAGAAAGTGGAAATACTTTGGTGTTGGTAGATAGGATAGCACCAGGTAAAGCTCTTAGTGAACAGATACCTAACTCAGTGTTTGTATCAGGTGCCACTAAAGCACAAGCAAGGAAAGATGAATATGACGAAATTGCAACTATGGACGGTAAGGTTATTATTGCTACTTATGGCGTGGCCGCTGTGGGCATTAATATACCTAGAATTTTCAACCTCATCCTCGTCGAGCCTGGCAAGAGCTTCGTCAGAGTTATCCAGTCAATCGGTAGAGGTATCAGAAAAGCAGAAGATAAAGATTTTGTTCAAATCTGGGATATAACATCAACATGCAAGTTTGCCAAACGGCATTTAACTAAACGTAAACAATTCTATAGAGAAGCCAACTATCCATTTACGATAGAAAAAACAGATTGGCAGAAATAGTTTGACAAAGACAAAACAGGATAGTATAATAACTACATGAGAATATTAACACTAGACAACATTAGATATGAATTAGATCAACTTCCTGAAGAGGTTGATGACATGAGATTTTCAGTTTTGGATAACAGTGATCCTGCTG